>Ga0209185_1000042_pt1 | contig 203855 bp, 153 predicted proteins | sample SidtaG_2_FD_187425 | JGI IMG/M metagenome (GOLD analysis project Ga0209185, IMG submission 187425) | Marine algal microbial communities from Sidmouth, United Kingdom - Sidmouth_Asex2 metaG (SPAdes) (version 2) | ecosystem: Host-associated > Algae > Red algae > Unclassified | place: Sidmouth... | reverse complement strand
CGCCGCGTCGTGCGGCCGTCCTCCGGTCGGGGCTGCGCCCCTCCCTACGGACGGCCGCACGACGCGTACCCTTGATCCTTTAACCCCGACTCTCGTTGAGGCTGGTACATAAAACGGGGGCACTCCAATGAGACCCCTGACGTAATCAGTCGGCTTAGCCCGCTTGAACAGTCGAGTTGGTGCTGGCATGGCGGCCTAACGAAGAAGTTTTCAGCGGCCGGCCAGACCGACGACGGGCTGGAACCGGGAGAGCAGTGTAAACCCGCACACACTGCCGGTCCGCTGCAACGCCTGGTTAGGCCCCCCGGCAGGCTAGCCCGCGTCACGATCGAGACGCTGATCGATCGGCCCGCCGCGAAAGACGTTGACGCCAAGCAACCCGAGCACGCCGACCGCCAGTAGGAGGTAACCGACCCAAGGAACCGGGATCAGGCCGCTGAGGGTGTAGTTTTTGAACGCGAAGATGAAGAGGAGCCCGCCGCCGATCATCCAGGACGACATGAAGACGCGCATGGGCCCGTGGCCGTGCCGCCACTTGCTGCCGCCTTCGTCCGCATCAGCGTCATCGCTCAAGAGGGGCCTAACGAAGAAGTTTTAAGCGGCCGGCCAGACCGACGACGGGCTGGAGCCGGGAGAGCAGTGTAAACCCGGGAATACCGCCGGTCCGCTGCAACGCCTGGTTAGGCCGCACGCGCCGAACGGGCGATGCTTCCGGCCCCAGTATGGCCCTCCTCGTGATGACCCTTCAATCGATTGACTTGATCGAGCCCGCGGGATCAATGTAGAACAAATCCAGCGCGTTTTCCGTGGCGTCCCGCAGGTAAACACGCTCCGGAACGCCGTTGATGGTCTCCATCCCGACGAGGGAGAAGCTCTTGCCCAAGAGAGACCCGGCCTTCGTGCTCGGATCACCCGTAGGGCTAGCCACGCAGCCCGTGAGCAGGAGGACGCCGACGAGTACGGGGAGAAGCTTCATGGTGCGGCCTAACGAAGAAGTGTTCAGCGGCCGGCCAGACCGACGACGGGCTGGAGCCGGGGGAGCAGTGTAAACCCGGGAACACTGCCGGTCCGCTGCAACGCCTGGCTAGGCCGCACGCGAAGAGCGTGGGAAACGGCTGAAGGACGCGCGAAGGAGGGGCCGAGCTTGATCTGGCAGAACCCGCCGCGCCGCGGACCGTGGGGCCGACGGGCTGAACAACGCGACCGTCCGCGGATTGCTAGATGGCGGATGGACAAGACAGCACAATCCGCAATGGGTGCGGCCTAGCGCATTCCCGCTCAGTTACGAGCCGCCCGACCAACGGCCTACGCCCGAGCCCTGTCTGCCGTATGGCTTGACCCGCCCTTCTGCCGCGGCTCTAACGTCACCATCGACTATCCAATCGACGGTGTAAGTATCGCCGGTGTTGCCGCTGCCGCCTTCCGGCAATGAGTCAAACCACGCCCAGCCGCCCGTGCCCTCGAAGGACTTGGAGTAGGGGACGGTTATACGCTCGTTCAAGCGTTCGGGAGTCCCTCGGGTGGGATTCCAGACGAGTAGCATGTCGAGTTGTACGCCGGAGGTGCCAACGATCCTGACCTCGAAATTGTGAGAGACGGCCGCAGATGCCATCGCTGAGGGCAAGCTAGCCGGCGCACGATCGCAGCCAACACATGGAAGGATCGGCAAGGCAAGGGCGAAGATGCACAATGTTCGCATGATGAGGCCTAACGTAAATCGGCTCAGTTGCCGGCCGCCCGCGGGAGGGGCGTACCACCGACAACTACATTCTACTCGCGGGCGTCGCCGGTCAACTGCAGCCGCTGGTTAGGTCGCATCGACGACCGAGAGACGAACGCGATGATCGGCAGCGTGACGGCAGCGAGTGCGAGACCTATGGGCGTGCCGAGGTAGATCATGCAAGCGAAAACCCAGCCGCGAAGGTAATCATCGAACGGATCGAAGCTCGCGAAGCCAAGGATCGCTCCAGCAAGCCACCCAACAATGAGGCAAGCAATGGTTGTCATCGCGTATTTCATGCTTGCGGCCTAACAGTTGATTGAACGGATCAGTTGTGCACGGTGATTGGCGGTGCACAACCAAGCGCAAACGGGAAAAACCGGTCTTTCTTGACGCTGCGGCGCTGGATGCAGTCTATCTCACCTCGGCCTTGCGGGCCATCAAGCCTCTAATCTGGCAAGGCTTAGAGACCTCACGAACTTTTGTTAGGTTATTGATTGTGTCGCCTGCCCGCTCCGGCTACGCTTTTGTGCATGAATCAGGCGTCGCCATCCTTGGCCGACCAGCCGCCCAGGCTGCTGGATCAGATTGCAATCACATGCCGCAAAAGGCATTATTCGCGCAGCACCGAGAAGACCTACCGGCACTGGGCCAAGCAGTACATCCTCTTTCACCGCGGCCGGGCGGGGCGATTTGTCCACCCCGTACAGCTGGGCACCAGCGAGGTCGAGGCGTTTCTCACCTTCCTGGCCGTAGAACGCCGGGTGGCGGCGGGCACCCAGAACCAGGCGCTCAACGCGGTGGTGTTTCTCTACAAGCACGTGCTCGGCCAAGACCCCGGACAATTTAACGCCACCCGGGCCAAACGAAGCCGGCACGTGCCCGTTGTCTTGTCTCGTGACGAGATGCGTGGCCTGCTGAGCCACGTCTCGCCGCGACAGCGCCTGATCGCGCAGGTGATGTACGCCGGGGGGCTGCGCGTCGGCGAGGCGTGCGCGCTTCGGGTCAAGGACATCGACCTCGACCGCCTTCAGATCACGGTGCGCCAGGGCAAAGGGGCGAAGGACCGGATGGCGCTGCTGTCCGCCGACCTCGTCGAACCTCTGCGAGAACAGGTGGCCTGGCGAGGCAGCATCCATCATCAGGACCTTGCGGATCGTGAAGGCTGGGTTGAGCTGCCGTTCGCCTTCGGCCGCAAATCGCCCCGGGCCGCGTGGTCGCTCCACTGGCAGTACCTGTTTGCCTCCCACAAGCTGTCCCGCCACCCCGACACCGGGCAGACCGGACGCTGGCACGTCGTTGAATCCACCGTCCAGTCAGCGATCAAGCGAGCGGCGCAGGAGGCCGCCATCACCAAGCGGGTCACCTCGCACACCCTCCGGCACAGCTTCGCCACGCACCTGCTGGAAGACGGCTACGACATCCGCACGATCCAGCAGCTGCTCGGCCACGCCAATCTGAAGACCACCATGATCTACACCCACTGCCAAACGCAGAAAAGCAAGGGGGTCATGGGGGTGCGCAGCCCGTTGGATCGTTTGCCGTCTCCCGAAGGACCCCGGCGATGACTCGACGCGGTGGGCGATCGAACGAAGGTTCCCACCCCCGCGACCCCGCCTCAGATCTGCTCCAGCTCGTTCACCAATTCCATCACCACCTTCTTCGCGTCGCCGAACAGCATCCGCGTGCGCTCGTGGAAGTAGAGCTCGTTTTGAATACCCGCAAAGCCCGGGTTCAGCGAACGCTTGATGACGAAGACCGTGCGGGCCTCGTCCACGTCCAGGATCGGCATGCCGTACAGCGGCGAGGTGGTGTCGTGCCGCGCGGCCGGGTTCGTCACGTCGTTGGCGCCGATCACCAGCGCGACGTCCGACTGCCGCAGCTGCACGTTGCTGGGCTCCAGGTCCAGCAGCGTGTCGTAGTCCACCCCGGCCTCGGCCAGCAGCACGTTCATGTGGCCGGGCATGCGGCCCGCCACGGGGTGGATCGCGTAGACCACGTTGATGCCGCGCTGGGCCAGTTCGCCCACCAATTCTTTGACGGCGTGCTGGGCCTGGGCCACGGCCATGCCGTAGCCGGGCACCACCACCACCTGCCGGGCCGCCTCCAGCACGATCGCGGCGTCGGCGCCGCTCGCCTCGTGCGCCGTGCCGCTGACCGTCGCGCCGCCAGAACCGCCCGCGCCGCTCCCGCCCGCGGCCGGCGCGGCCCCCATGCCGCCAAACAGCACGTTCATCAGCGACCGGTTCATCGCCTTGCACATGATGTTGGTCAGGATCAGCCCCGACGAGCCCACCAGCGACCCGGTGATGATCAGCGCGTAGTTGTTCAGCACAAAGCCCGCCATCGCCGCGGCCACCCCCGAGTAGCTGTTCAAGAGCGCGATCACCACCGGCATGTCCGCCCCGCCGATGCCGATCACCAGCAGCACCCCCAGGCCCAGGGCCAGCAGCGTCACCAAGAGCAGCACGCCCCACGCCCCGGGCCACGCGACGAACACCGCGGTCAGCAGCAGCGCCCCCGCCAGCAGGCCGAACACGATCCACCGCTGCCCGGGCGGCTGCACCGGCTGGTCCGGCACCCACGACACCCCCTGCAACTTGCCGAACGCCACCAGCGACCCGGTGAACGTCGCCCCGCCGATCAGCGCCGCCAGCGCGATCGCCCCCAGCGTGAACCCCGGCGAGCCGCCCGCGTCCACCCCCAGCTGATCGATCGCCACAAACGACCCGCGCCGATTCGCGTAGTCCCCGGTCGCCACCAGCAGCGACGCGATGCCCCCGAAGCCGTTGAGCAGCGCCACCATCTGCGGCATCGCCGTCATCTCGACCCGCTGCGCCATCACCAGCCCGATCGCCGCGCCGAGGCCCAGCGCCGGCACGATCCACAGCAGGCTCACCGCCGTGGCGCCCGTCAGATAGAAGAACGTCGCCACCGTCGCCAGCAGCATGCCCGCCGCCGACACCCGGTTGCCCCGCGCCGCGGTGGGGACCTTGCCCAGCATCTTCAGGCCGAAGATGAACAGCACCGCCGCCGCCAGGTAGGCCAGGTTCAGCAGGTCGATCTTGGTCAGGGCAAGGGTGAACATGAGAAACAGATTCCACGGGTCGGGTCGAAACGCAGGCCGAACAAGCGCCGACCGGTCAGCGTCGCGCGTTGTCCTTCTTTTCTTTGAACATCCGCAGCATGCGGTCGGTCACCACGTAGCCGCCCACCACGTTGATCGTCGCGAACACGATGCCCAGGAAGCCCAGCACCACCCCGAAGGACGGTGAGCCCGCGAAGCTGGTCAGCAGCGCCCCCACCACCGTGATGCCCGAGATCGCGTTGCTGCCCGACATCAGCGGCGTGTGCAGGGTCGAGGGCACCTTGGCGATCAGCTCGAAGCCGATGAAGACCGCCAGCACAAACACCACCACGCCAATCACGAACGGATCCGGCAGGCCGGTCGAGAAACCCAACGTCAGCGGTGGCGAAAACAAGCACGACCAAAGGTCCATCATTTACCGTCCTTCTCAAGGGCTTCGCGAACCCGGTCGTTCACCACCGCGCCAGCGTGGGTCACCAGCGCCCCGGCGTGGATCTCGTCCTCCACGTTGATCTTCAGCCCCGCGGGCGTCGCCTCTGTCGCCGCGTCGCCCTCCCCCGCCTCCGCGCCCGCCGGCGTCGCGGGCACCAGCAGCGTCTTCAGCAGCGCCAGCACGTTGTTTGCCAGCACCTCGCTGGCGTGCACCGCCAGCGTGCCCGCCAGGTTCAGCGTGCCCACCACCGTCACCCCGCCCTCGGTCACCCACACCTCGCCCGGCCGCGTGCGTTCGCAATTGCCGCGCCCCGCGTCCACGTCCGCCGCCATGTCCACCAGCACCGCCCCGGGCCGCATCGCGTCCACCACCGCGCCGGGGATCAGCATCGGCGGCGCCCCGCCAAACACCGCCGCCGTCGCGATCACCACGTCCGCGCCCGTCACGTGCTTCGCCATCGCCGCCGCCTGCTGCGCCTTCTCGTCGTCGCTCTGCGCTTTCGCGTAGCCGCCCGCGTCCTCGGCGTCGCCCGGCGCTTTATCTTGACCGCCCCGCCCCTTCAGTTCGACAAACCGCGCCCCCAGACTCTGCACCTGCTCCCGCGTCGCCGCCCGCACGTCGAAGGCCTCGACCACCGCGCCCAGCCGCTTCGCCGTCGCGATCGCCTGCAGCCCCGCCACGCCCGCCCCGATCACGAACACCCGCGCCGGCGACAGCGTGCCCGCCGCGGTCATCATCATCGGCATCAGCTTCGGGCAGTGCTGCGCCCCCAGCAGCGCCGCCCGGTACCCCGCCAGGCTCGCCTGACTCGACAGCACGTCCATCGCCTGGGCCCGGCTGATCCGCGGCACCAGTTCCAGCGCCATCGACGACACGCCCCGCTCCGCCAGCACGCCCGCCCACCCCGGCCGCCGCGTCGGCGACAGCAGCCCGATCAGCAGCGCATCGGTTTTCATCCGCCCCGCCTGCTCCTGGGTCGGCGGTGCCAACGCCACCACCACGTCCGCCGCCGACCACGCCGCCGCCGCGTCGTCTGCCACCGCCGCCCCGGCCGCCACGAAATCCGCGTCGTGCAGGAACGCCCCCGCACCGATCCCCGCCTCGAACAGGACCTCCACCCCGTCGGCCACCAGCGTATTCGTCACCCGCGGCGTCAACGCCACCCGGGTCTCGGCAGATTCAGAACCACGCGGCACGAACAACTTCATGCAAGAAACCCTCGGCGGGACGGCGGAACACCGTCCGGTCGCCCCGACGATACCGCGACCGACCCGGCGACGCCACGGCGACGCGCTCGGCACGAGGGCCACGCGGTCCGCGTCGGCAGAATGAGTGGCCCCCTTGTGCAACCTCCCGACCGCTCCGGCGACCGCCTGACAATCGACGTCACGTCCCGGGTCGGGCGTGGGGCCGGCGAGCGGCACGTCTTGGAAAAAGTCTGCCTTTGGCGTGTGGCCCACGGCCCACGCACGCCAACGCGCGGCGGGTGCTCTGCCTCGATCGAAAGCGGGATAGCGTCCCGGCAAACTGCCGGGCAACCTTTGCCGGGGCCGTGTCCTGCCAGCGCGATTCCTGCTCTCGCAGCCGCCCCTTCAGCTTCGTGGTCATCTCGCCCGGTGTGCGGTCGAACTGCTTCAGCGACTGCGCGAAACGCTTGAGTTGATCGGATCAACATTTGTTTTGGTCACGCCGGCAGGCTCCTGGGGAAAACGGGCACCGGTCGCCGCCTAGCCCTTCGCCGCCCGCGTCATCACCGCGCGGTCGCCGTCTTCCCACTGCAGCTTGAACGCCGCGTGGGTGATAAGCCACGCACCGCCGTGGCGGAGCAGGTTGTAGCGGTAGATCCCGCCGATCACCCACCGCTCGCCGCCGAAGCAGTGGCTGACCTGCCCGGTCACCCAGCACTCGGCCCGCCCGCCCCGCACCGTAACCACCGGCGTGCCCATCAGGTGCTGCACCGCGTCGAGCTTGGACAGCGCGTCCGACCAGCCCAGGACGAGGTCATCGGCGGTCACCTTGGCGGATTCTGCTCCGGTCAGCGACGCGTAATCGGTCACGACGTCCTCGGCGAAACACAGCCGCGCATCCGACCAGTCACCGCGATCGATCGACAGCGACATGCGGGCGACCGCCTCGGACACGGTGAGACGGTCGGCGACATCGGATTCAGTTTCAGGATCGGACGGGTGGGGCATGGCGGTTTCCGTGACGGGCGGTAGAGTCATTTCGTTGGATTCACGAATCTTACCACACCCGGAACGCGAACCCACATGCCTCAGATCGCCAAACTCCCCGGATTGAAACGCCTGGTCGACGGCGGCGCCTTACTCGCCGACCATTGTCCGGCGTGATCGAGCCCGTCAGCCTGCACCTGCCCCCCGAGCATTGGGCGCAGGTCGGGGCCGCGGATCCCGACCCGGACCAGTCGCCGGCCGTGGACGCGCCCACCCGTCCCCCCGGGCGGAGGCGGGCGGAATAACGCCGGGGTGTCCGGCCTTGCGGACATTCTGCCGACACCACCGGCCCGCCGTCCACCGCAGACGGCACGCGGAGTGAGCCGGCGCTATTTACCCATATCCCGTCAGCCACGCCGACTGGGCCTCGAACATCTCCAGCGTCATGGCCCGGATTTCTCCGGGCGTCAGCACCGCCGACGTCAGCGGGTCCAGCATCAGCGCGTGCACCGCCGCCTCTTTGCGGCGCTCGATCACCGCGGTTGCCGCCAGGTCGTAGGTCGCCATCGCGTGCGCGCACACGTGCGCCATCTGCGCCGGCAGGGCGCCGTAGCGCGTCGGGTTCACCCCGTTGCCGTCGACCATGCACGCCACCTCCACACAGCCGTCGCCGGGGAGATTGGTGATCAGCTTGCCCGCCTCGCCGGCGCCAGCTGCGCCATGGTTCATCACGTTGCCGTGGATCCGCAGCGGCGCGTCCTTCTCCATCGCCTCGATGATCCAGCTGCCGTACTCGAAGCTGCGCTCCCCGGCCACGGGCTCTTCGCCGTCCACCCTCCGATGCCGCAGCGCGTCCGCGTCGCGGCGCCAGCCCGGCCAGTTGCTCGCGTAAAACCGGCTGCCCCCGTCGTAGCCCACCCGCAGCAGCTGCCGCCCCGCGTCGCTCTTGCGGTAGTACGGCAGGTACTCCGACAGGTGACCCGAGCTCTCGGTGATGTACGCCCCGAAGTGCACGCACATGTCTTTGCGCACCACGTCGGTGAGCTTTGAGCCCACCGACCGCTCCCGCTCGTCCTCGCTCATGAACTTCACGTCGAAATCGTCGTGGCGGTTCTTCCCCGCCTTTGCCTCCTCGATCGCCCGAGCCACCTCGCCGCGGAACCTTTCGTAAAGCACTTTCGCGTACAGGTCCTCGCCCCGGTGTTCGCACCGGGTGAACCACGCCAGGTGGTTGATGCCCGCGCACGCCCAGTCCATCTCGTCGTAGTCCACCCCCGCGTAGCCCGCCAGCTGCCGGCTGCTGCCCTGCACGCTGTGGCACAGCCCCACCACCGGCACTTCGGGCACCGCCCGCCCCGCCGCCAATACCATCATGCTCATCGGATTGGTGTAGTTCAGCATCGTCGCGCCCGGGCACATCTCGCGCATGTCCCGCAAGATGTCGAGGAACACCGGAATGGTCCGCAGCCCTTTGAACAGCCCGCCCGGCCCCGTGGTGTCACCGATGCACTGATCCACGCCGTACGCAAGCGGGATGTCGTTGTCCAGATGCACACACGCCAGCCCCGCCACCTCCACGCAGCACACCGCGTAGTGCGCCCCGGGCAGCACCTCCCGCCGGTCCGCACTGCTCACGACGGTCCACCCCGCCGCCGCGTCGTCTGACGTGGAGGCGGACTCGTCAATCAGCCGCTGGATCACCCGGTGCATCGCCGCCAGCCGCCGGGCGTCGGTGTCCACCAGCCGAAGCTCCCCGCCGCGGTGACCCGGGATCATCAAGATGTCGCGGCACAGCGTCGGACAAAAACCCGACCCCGCCCCCAGGAACACCACGTTGATCGGCCGCCGCACGTCGCCGGGCAGCCCGGTCTCGGCCGCCGCCTGGGTGTGGGCCGCGTGGCCCGAGAGCCCGTTCGATCCGCGAAAATCCGGCATGGAGAAAGTCCAGAAGGGTGCAGAAGGGTCCAGCGTGAGACCGCGCGACGCGGATCGCCGCCTTTTGCCCGGCCAAAGTTTACCGCCCCGCTCGCCCCCGCCAGACGCTCCAGGGCGTCCCGCCGCGAAGCTTAATCGTGTTGTTGCGGCCGCCGCACGCCCGGGAACCGCGCCACGCGGTTCCCGGGCGTGCGGCGGCCGATTCCGCCGACTAAGCTCCGTCCATGAGCAGCACCGACGACCGTATTGCGCAGTGGGAAAAGATGGCCGAACAGGCCCCCGACGACATGGCCTTCTTCAGCCTGGGCAACGCTTACAAAGAAGCCGAACGCTACGGCGAGGCCGCGAAAGCCTATGGCCAGGCCGTGGGCCTGAACCAGGGCATGAGCCGCGCCTACCAGTTTCTGGGCGAGAGCCTCATCAAAGACGGCCGCGAAGAAGAAGCCAAGCCGCTGCTGCTCAAGGGCTACAAGACCGCCGCGTCACGCGGCGACCTCATGCCCCAGCGCTCGATCGGCGAGATGCTCAAGCGCCTGGACGTGGACCTCCCGGAGGTCGAAGACGCCGCCGCCAAGAAAGCCGAAGTCGAATCCAGCGGCCACATGGTCCTGGACCGCCGCGCCGGCCAGCCCCAGCCCCGCCTCGCCGACCCGCCGATGCGCGGCCCGCTGGGCAAGTTCATCTACGACCACTTCGGCCAGATCACCTGGAACCAGTGGATCGGCCAAGGCACGAAAGTCATCAACGAGTTGCGGCTGGACTTCAGCAACGTCGCGCACCAGGACCTTTACGAGCAGCACATGCTGGAGTGGCTGCAGGTGACCATGGATGAGGTCAACGCCTACGCGGAAGCGTAGCAGGCACACTCCGTGTGCTGTCCGCAGGGTTCGTCGCGCGCCAGCCATTCATTTGATCCAGCGATCCCCTCGGCACCGCCCCCCGTCATTCCCGCGCCGGTGGGAACTCAGGGGCCGCGGCCGTGCGTGACCACAGCAAAACGGCCCAACCCATGCCGTCGGCTCATGCCTTCGGGGCATTTTTGGCAGTTCCGGCTCCCAGCAATTCCGGAGTGATAGAAATCAACGCGCGCGGTCGGTGTCACCCTCGGGCGGAGGTTCGTTGTCCTCTTCATCCCCCACCGTCAGATCCTCCCCCTCCGGCCCCACCGCGTCCACCGCCCGCGCGACCGAGCACAGCCCCTCGCGCGGGTCAAGCACCAGCACCAGCCGCCCGCTCGCCAGGCCCTTGCGCAGCGACGTGGTCTTGGGCGACGCGTCGGACAGCTCGGTCCCGTCGCGGGTGACGATCTCGGTCAGCACGCCATCCAGTGCGTCGTCAGAAAGCTCGTCGTGGGGAATGATCACGAATCCATCGTAGGGGCGGGCCGGCGGCCACTTCGCGAGCCCGCCCGGATCGCCCGCACGCTACCGTGCCCGCGTGCACATCCGCCCCGCCCAGATCCGCTTCGACGACGACGGCAACGCGCACTGCGAGGCCCACGGCGACATCTACTTCAACCCCGGCCGGGCCCTGGCCAAGGCCCGCGAGCTGTTCCACGCCGCCACCGATCTGGCCGAGCGACTCCGCACCGCGGCCGCCTCTCCCGCGCCGCGAATCGTGGTCGGCGAGTTGGGATTCGGCCTGGGCCTCAACTTCCTCGCCACCTGGTCCGCCGCGGCCGAAGCGGGCGCGCACCTGCACTACGTCGCGGTCGAGGGCGCCCCGCCACCGGGCAACGACCTTGCCCACGCCCACGCCGGCGCGGACCTCGACCCCGCCACCACTGAGCGGGCCGCCGCCCTGCAAGCCGCGTGGCCCGGCCCCGTCGCCGGCGTGCACCGCGTGGTGCTGCCGGGCGCCACGCTCACCCTGCACCAAGGGCAGGTCGACGACGCCCTGGCCGCGATCGCGCCCACCACCCGTGCCGACGCCTGGTTTCTCGACGGCTTCGACCCCGCGAAGAACCCCGCGATGTGGAGCGAAACCGCGCTCGCCGCCGTCTTCGACCGCACCGCGCCGGGCGGCGCCGCCGGCACTTTCAGCAGCGCGGGGACCGTGCGTCGGGCCCTCGCCGCCGCGGGCTTCGCGGTCGAGAAGCTGCCCGGCGGCACCCTCAAACGCCACATCACCCGCGCCTCCAAGCCGGACTCCCCCAAAGAGGCCTTCAAAAAGGTGTCAGGAACCTTTTCGACGCCGTCCCGCGCCTGCGTGCTCGGCGCCGGGTGGGCCGGGCTGCACGCCGCCGACGCCCTGGCCCGCCGCGGCTGGCGGGTCACGGTCTGCGAGCGCGACCGCCCGGGCGCCGGCGCGTCGGGCAACCCCGTCGCGCTGGTCGGCCCGGTCCCCGAACGCGCGCCCTCGCCCCGCCACGACTGGTACCGCAGCGCCCTGACCCTCGCGCGTCAGCAGCCCGACTTCGAAGCCGTTGGCGCCCACCGCGCCCCCACCGACCACAAACCCGGGGCCTGGCTGCGCCGCGCCGCGGACAACTTCGGCGCCCTGGACGGCCGTGTCGCCTGGCGCGACGATCCCCCCGGGCTGTGGTACACCGGTGCAAGCGGGGCCGGACTGAGGCGTTTCGACCGCTACGCAACACATGTACTGGCCCACCCGGGCATCACCCTGGTGGAGCGCGACGAGCCCGTCGACGCCGACCTGACCGTGCTGGCCACCGCCGCCGCCGTCCGCGACCACCCCGCGTGTGCACACTGGCCGCTCGAAGCCGTCCGCGGACAGCTCAGCCTCGTGCGCGGCACGCCCGAGAGTCAGCACCTCGCCCACGCCATCAACGGCCCCGGCTACCTCACCCCCGGGCTCTGCTTCGATGGCACGCCGCGCCATGCCGTCGGCGCCACCCACGACCGCGACGACCCCGACCCCGCGGTACGCGACGCCGATCACCAGCGCAACCGCGACGGTGCCCGCCGCAGCAGCGCCACGTGGACCGACGCCATGGACTGGACCGACGTCACCGGCCGCACCTCGTGGCGCTGCAACGCCCGCGACCGCATGCCCGTGGTCGGCGCCGTGTCTGGCGCAAACGACTTGTACGCGCTCACCGCCCTCACCAGCCACGGCGCGTTGTCCGCCCCGCTCGCGGCGGAGCTGCTGGTGGACTTGATTGAGGGGACGCCGCTGCCGTGCGGTGCGCCGGCGGCGAAGGCGGTGCGCGCGGCCCGGTTTGGGGAGGGGTCCAGTCCGTCGCCGCCGTCTTCGCAGGGTGGGCTTGAACCCGGCAGACCCTGACCCACCCTGCAAAACCCGGGGATCGACGGGCACGCGGGCGGGTCCCCCACCGCCCGGCGCAGCCGCGCGGGTCTGCGACCCGCGTGAAGTCTGCGAGCCGCCCGCTACCCCTTGCGGTGCACAAAAACCTCTTCGCGCCCCCGGTAAGTCACCAGCAGCGCGCCCCGCGCGGCGTAGGCCTCAAACAGTTGCTCCACGGCCCACTCCTCGCCGGGCCAGGGGTACGCGTAGATCACGCCGAAGTCGTCCGCGTCGAGCCCCAGATCGTCGTAGCCGGGGTTGAGGCCGATCGACAGCGTCTCGAACTCGCCCGAGTCGACGGCCAGGTCGTCGCCGCCCTCGGGCACGAAGCTGCCGTGTACGAAGTCGATGGTCAGGCCGTGTTCTTCAGCAAGGTCGGTCGATGCCTCGACCAGGTCGCGCTCAATCTCGATGCCGCAGGCGTCGAAGCCCAGCTGCGCGGCCAGGCACGCGGTGACGCCCATGCCGCTGCCCCACTCGCAGAAGGTGTTCTGCGGCGCCAGGTGATCGCGTTGGATGGCGGCCAGCGCCGCCACGCTCATCCGCGCGTCGCTCGGAACAAACGCCGGAATCGGCGCGTCTTTGCGTCGCCGCACAAAGTCTTCGATCCGCCGGTTCGCGTCCGCCATCAGCGCCTCGTGCGCCGGAGTGACGGCGGTGAAGTCGGGCTCGATGGGGATCTGAATCAGCGACATCCAATCAGGGTATCGCCGCCACCGACCTTGAGTAGGTTCCTCACGTTACGCCCCATTCCGAGTTTTCACTTTGCGCTTTTCACTTTTCACTTTTTCTGGCGAAGCCAGAACCCCATACACCCGCCGCTGCCTCAACCCCGTGGCCCAGCCGGCGACCCCCACCTCGCCGGCGCCAGACCACGCGGCGTGGCCGTCGCCAAAGAGCGCGTTCATGCCGGCCGGGTCGCCGCCCCACGCCCCGCCAAAGGCCGGGTTGCCGTCCCGCGTGGCGGCCACGCCCACGCCGTGGTTGTACCGCTGGCCGAAGCCGCCAAGGCCGCGCTCGGCGTCGATCAGCACGTCCTGCACGCGGACGGTGCCCGCCGGCGTCGAATCGGCGGTCGGATCAATCGGCTGGTCGGGCCCGCCGAGCCAGGCGTAGGTCCCGTAGAGCACGTACGCGGTGTTGCCGGCGTCGCCGGGGCGGCCGGCGTTTGCGGCCGGGCAGGCCGGCAGGCCGTGCGCGCCGGCGTAGCCCGCCAGCAGGTTTCGTCGGTCGTACCCGGGGTGGGCAAACACCTCGGCCGGGTAGCGGGACGCGTCGGCCCTGGCGGGACGGCGTCCGTCGTGGTCCCGCGCGTAGGCGTCGATCCACGTGCCGGTGACCCGCAGCTGTTCGCGGCAGCCCAGCTCGCGGCCGGTCACCTCGGCGGCCTGCAGCACCGGCAGCAGCAGCGACAGCAGGACCGTGAGCGCGGCCAGCAGCACCAGCATCTCGACCGCCGTCACGCCGCTTGTTCGATTGGTCCGCACCCTGGGCATGCCCCAAGGCTGCCCGCGCCGCAGCGGCGTGACGGGCGGGCGGCCTCCGGGCCGGATCGCGCGGGTCGGTCTGTGACGCGCAGGCTTTATGGGGCGGGCGGCGCCCCGTCGGTCCGGGGCCGTGTCGAATGCTGAAGCTGTGCCCGCAGCCTTTCCAGCGCGGCCAAGACCTCGGCAACCGGCAACGCGTACGACTCGACCCGACCCGCCCGCGCGATGTTGAGGCCGATCAGCCGGCCGTCCAGGTCCACCAGCGGCCCGCCGCACAGCTCGGGTTCGATCGTCGCGTCGTGCTGGAACACGGCGTCGAAGCCGTCGCGCCGGCGCGACAGCGTGTTTCCCATCTGATTCATGAAGTCGCTGCGGTCTTTCAGGTCCAGCGGCCGGTTCATCATCGTGACCTCCAGCGTCAGCCGCTCGCCGTCGCGTTCGACAGTCAGCGTCATCGTGTCGCCCGCACTCACGTCGCGCAGCGGATCGATCAGGTCGCGGGCTTCCACCAGCGCGTCGCTGCCCAGCCGCAACAGCCGGTCGCCGGGCTCTACCCCGGCCCGCGCAGCGCCCATGCCTTCCTGCACGGCGCTGACCACCAGCGGCCCGGGGGTGTCGCCCTCGCCCCGCGACCGGAAGAACGCCACGCCCAGCCGCACCGGGTCCAGCCCGCGCGGCCCGGCACTGACAACGCCCACCGCGTCGGGCGCGGCCTCAAGCCCCGGCACCGCCACCCAGCTGCCGGGGGCGGGGACCGCCGAGGTCGCGCTGCCGGCGGGATCCAACGCGAAGAGGCCCGCCGCCGCGGGCTCGGCCCGCAGCAGCGCCAGGTCGCTGCGCGGGTCGGTCGCCACCGGTGCCAGGGTCAGGCGTCGGCCGTCGGCCAGCGTGGCGATCACGTCGCGCGGCTGGCCGTCGGCGTCACGCAGCTCGCTGGCCTTGGTCAGCACGTCGCCGGTGTCTGAAATCACGAGCCCCAGGGCCACCGAATCGCCGCCACCGGCCGGGGCCAGGCGAACCGTCGCGCGGCGGGCGGCCGCCACCACGGGCGCAAAAACCTCCCTGACGGCCTGGCCCTCGGTCTCGAGCCCGGTCTTGAGCACCGGGCGCTGGGCGCAGGCGGGCAGCGCGAGGAGCAGCAGCCCGAGCATCGACGCGAAGTGGGCTCGGGTACGCGGCGGTCGGCGCTCAGCGTTCGGTTGCAAGAGGCACCTCCAGAATCCGCCGCTCTTCGCCGCGCCAGAACTCAACCAAAGCCTTTCGGTCTTCCGACGCGGGGTCCGGCTCGGCCGGCGATTCGGCCAGGTGGACCAGGTCCAGGCCCGCCGCGTGCGGATCGGCCAGATCGACACCGTTGAGCGAACGCAGCACGTCGCCGGCCTGCAGGCCCGCCCGCGCGGCGGGCCCCGACGGATCGACGTCGTGCAGCCGAACCCCGTCGCGGTGGGCGCTCAACACGGCGCCGAACACCTCCCACACGCGCTCTCCTTCCATCAGCCCGGTCCACACCGCCGCGATGTCGTCCATGGAGGCCGACACGTTGGTCCGCGCCGTCCGCCCGATGCGGGTGTGGATGCCCACGACGCGGCCCCGCAGGTCGAAAAGCGGCCCGCCCGAGTCGCCGCCGATCAACGCACAGTCGGTCTGAAAACCGACCACCGGCCGCAGTCGGATCACCCGCCCCAGCCGGGCGGTCACCGGGCGGTCGGCCACAAACCCTCCGGGGTGCCCCAGCGCCACCACCCATTGGCCGTGGGCCACGTCTCCCGGCTCGCCCAGCGACGCGTGGGGCCAGGGTTCGCCGCCGTCGCCGTCCGGGCCCGGCCCCACGAGCTGAATCAGCCCCACGTCCAGCCGGTGGTCCACCCCCAGCGTGCGGGCCGCGGCCCGCGTGCCGTCGGCAAGTGCGACGCGGATCTCGCGACCCGGTCGCTCGATCACGTGTGCCGCGGTCAGGCCCAGGCCTTCCGGGGTCACGATGACGGCGCTGCCTGCGCCCGACGGCCGGCTGGCCCCGGATTCAGCACGGAAGTCGGCGGGGATGTGCAGCGAAACGGTGGCCGGTCCGGCCGCCGCCACGACCGCCCGCACCCTTCGCTGGATTTCGCGGAGCTCCGCCACATCACGCGGGGCACCCGCCGAAAGGTCCACCGGCGACGCAGCCGCCGGAGCGGCCGCTCCGAGCGCCAGGGACACCCCCATCGACACGCACATCAGAAGCACACGCTTGACCACGCGTTGAGTCTACGCTGCGTTACCACAAAAAACCCCGCCCGGGTGTGCCGGGCGGGGCTCATCGTTGCGTGGACATCACGCCGGCTCACATCCCGGCTCACATCGGTCGGGACTTCAGCAGGTCGCGGATTTCGGTCAGCAGGCCGACGTCCACGGGCGTGGGCTCGTCCTCGGGTGCCTCCTCCTGCTTCCGTCGGGCCGAGTTGATCACCTTGACCACCATGAAGATCGCAAAGGCGACTATGACGAACTCGATGGCGGCCTGAATGACCGCGCCGTAGCCGATCTCCGCCGCCGGCTGACCCTTGATCTTGGAGGGCAGGGTGTAGCTCAGCGACGCGAGGTCCACGCCCGCCATCGCCCAGCCGGCGATGGGCATGAACACCTTCTCGACCATTGCGCTGACGATGCTGCCGAAGGCCGCACCGATGACCACGCCCACGGCGAGGTCGATGACGCTGCCCTTCATCGCAAACTCTTTGAACTCTGAAACCAATCCCATAATACCGATCCTGCTTTCCAGCGCAAGTAAGTGAAACACGGCCCCGGCCCTCGGCCAGAGTCCCCGGAGCGACCGCATCGGTCAAGCCCGATTCCGGTCTCCAGAAGTCGGAGCGTGGCCCGGTGTGGCGCAGGCCGCGCCGCCCCCCGCCGCTACCGCGGCCCCGCCGCCGCCACCGCTTCGCTCACCCCGTCCACGTAGCCAGCGAAGTTGTCGCGGAACAACCCGGCCAGCTTCGCCGCCGCCGCGTCGTAGGCGGCCCCGTCAGCCCACGCCCCGCGGGGCTCCAGCAGCGCGTCGGGCACGCCCGGCACGGCGGTCACCACGTCGAAACCGAAGGTGAGGTCCGGCTTGGTCGGCGCGTCGCCCAGCTGCCCGCCGTGGATCGCGTCGATGATTGCGCGGGTGAAGCTCAGCTTGATCCGTGCCCCGCGGCCGCTCTCGGCCCCGTCGCCCATCGCCCCGCCGCCGGTCCATCCGGTGTTCACCAGCCACACGCTTACCCCGTGCTCCGACATCTTCTCCGCCAGCAGCTCGGCGTACTTGCCCGGGTGCCACACCAGAAACGGCCCGCCGAAGCACGGGCTGAATGTTGCCTCGGGCTCGGTCACACCCATCTCGGTGCCCGCGACCTTCGCGGTGTAGCCGCTGATGAAGTGGTACATGGCCTGGTCGGGCGTCAGCTTCGCCACCGGCGGCAACACACCGAAGGCGTCGCACGTCAGGAAGATGACGTCGGTGGGGTGGCCCGCCACACAGGGGATCTGCGCGTTGTCGATGAACTCGATCGGGTACGCCCCGCGTGTGTTCTGGGTGATGCTGGTGTCGTCAAAGTCGACGTGGTGGTCCGCGGGGTCGAAGCGCACGTTTTCCAGCACGCTGCCGAAACGCAGGGCATCGAAGATCTGCGGCTCGTTCTCGCGGCTCAGGTGGATGGCCTTGGCGTAGCAGCCGCCCTCGATGTTGAATACGCCGGTGTCGGACCACACGTGCTCGTCGTCGCCGATCAGCGGGCGGTTCGGGTCGGCGCTCAGGGTGGTTTTGCCCGTGCCCGACAGGCCGAAGAGCACGCTGCTGCGGCCGGTTTCGGGGTCGGCGGTCGCCGAGCAGTGCATCGACAGGTGGCCCTTCTTCGGCATCAGGTAGTTCATCACCGTGAAGATGCCCTTCTTCATCTCCCCCGCGTACTCGGTGCCCAGGATCACGATCTGCCGCTTGGCCAGGTCCACGTCCACGCTGGTGCGGCTGGTCATGCCGGCCGTCAGCGGGTTGGCGGGGAAAGCCCCGGCGTTGAAGATGGTCCAGTCGGGCTCGCCGAAGTTCTGCGACTCCTCCTCCGTCGGCCGGATCAGCATCGTCCACATGAACAGCGCGTGGTAGGGCCGCTCGCACACCACGCGGACCTTGATGCGGTGCGCCGGGTCCCACCCCGCGAACGCGTCCACGACGTACAACCGCGGCCGCGTGGTCAGGTAGTCGATTGCGCGGCGCTGATTGATGTCGAAGGTCTTCTGCTCGATGGGGATGTTGACCGTGCCCCACCACACGTCGTCCCCGGTGCCCGCGTCGTGCACGATCCGCTTGTCCTTGGGCGAGCGGCCGGTCTTGCCGCCGGAATAGGCGATCAGCGCGCCCGAGTCGGCGATCGACGCGCCTTTGTCGAAGCGGATGGCCTCTTCGTAGAGCGCCGCGGGCGAGAGGTTGCGCAGCACCGTTTCGTTGGGCAGGCCGTACGTGGACAAGGGGGTTTCGCTCATCAGCGCAGCGTACCCGGGAGGGTCGGTCTCGACAGGGCCGCCGCGCCGCTTGCCGCCAACCCCCGGGGCGCGTCCGCCGCACTGCGGGCGACAACCGGAGGACGTTGACGAATCGACTGGACGGTGACCCCACGACCACCCCGTGTGCGGCCGCGCCCGGCCGGCCTCCCGCCCGCTTGGTGAACGGGGGCGGAGGTCGTCAGGGGCTCAGCAGCGTCCAGGCGTCGGCGAGCAGCAGCCCCGCCACCACGCTGCCCGCTCCGCCGTGGATCGCCAGCTGGGTCTGGGTGTCGTGCAGCTGCTGCTCGGCGAAGCCGCGGGTGTCGGGTCCGCGGGCGAATGCCGCGAGCGCCCACGGCTGGTACGTGGTGTAGTCCGGCTGCGTGTGCCCCACGTGCCAGCGCGCCGCCGCCGCCACGCGGGCGCGGCCCGCGCCATCGTCGAAACGCTCGGCCAGCGCGTCCCACGCGTGCAGCGCGGTCAGTTCGCGGTAGGTCCAGTGGTCCGGCGCGTCGTCCGGGTCCCGTGGGTGAAGCGGCCCGTCGCCCGGCGGCAGGTCGTCGGCCGGGAAGGCCGCGGTCTCGCCGATCAGCCGCGACCAGGCCCGGCCGTCCACCGTGCCGCCGTCGGGCACGAGCCACTCGCCGCCGTGCAGGTGCCGGGCCAGCGACGCGTACACCGGCCGCGTATGCCCGCGGCCATCCTGTACGCGGACCCACGGGTCGGTCAGCGCGGCCGCCGGGTCGGCAAGCACGCCGGAAGGGTTCTCCAGCGCCGCCCGCGCCGCCGGCACGGCCTCGGTCAGCCGGTAGACCACCGTCCCCGCCCGCGGACGGTGCCCCGGCGCGTCGCACGCCGCCGCCAGGGCCCGCTCGGCCAGAGCCCGTACCGCCCCGCGCAACCGTCTAAGCTCGTCCGTCACCGCCCCGTTGTACCCCAACCCCCTCGCCCCGCCATGACCTGGACCGACCTCGGCCCCGCCACCGACTTCCCCGACGGCAGCCAGCGCTGCGTCAAGCACGCCGACCACCCGCTGGTCGTGATGAACGTCGACGGCACCCTGCACGCCGTGGCCAACGTCTGCCCGCACGCCGGCCTGCCGCTGGGCGAGGGCGAACGCCGCGGCCTGACGCTCACCTGCCCCTACCACGGCTACACCTACAGCATCAAAGACGGCCGCGACCTGGACGACCCCGAGTTCGGTCAGCCGCTGCGGGTGTACCCGGTGAAGGTGGAGGGCGATGTGGTGCGGGTCGATCTGAGTAGGCCGGGCGGCCCAGACGGTTGAAGTGATCGAACAACAGCTGAAGGCGTGCGTCGGCTTGGGGGTGCCACTGGCGGCTTGTCCGCCAGTGCTCACGATCCGCGGCATCACGGGCGGCTTGTCCGCCAGTGCTCACGATCCGCGGCATCACGGGCGGCTTGTCCGCCAGCGCTCACAACCCGCGGCAGCACGGGCGGACAAGCCGCCAGTGCCACCCGGGGCCGGCGGGCCGCCCCCGAAGCGACGCCGTAAGACCGGCCGCGCCGTACAACGGTGGGTCCGCAAAGCCTTGACCCACCCTGCAAAAACAGCCCGAGCCCAACGACCAAAAGCGCTCGGCGGGCGCAGCCCGCGGCGGACGAGAAGGCGGGTACGCGTTCCGGCTTTGCGGAACGTGTATCCGGCGCCGAGCCGCCAGCCGCTCAGAACGCGAAGCGGATGCCAACCTGGCCGACGTGATCGTTGCCGCCGTCGGCAAAGTCACCGGTGTAGCGCCCGTAGACGGCCCAGCGGTTGCTCAAACGCGGGCTCAGCTCGAGGCTGACCCCAACCCGCACCGAGTTGCTGCCGCGTTCGGCCCCGGTGCTGGTGAACGACGTGCCGGGGTTCGACGTGAAGCTGCTGGTGGTCGACGCCGACTCGTCCAGGAATTGAAAGCCCAGCCCGGCGCGGGCCGCGGGCTTCAGCCGCAGGTCCTTGCCCACGTCGTAGCTGCCCACCCACTGCAGGCCGACCAGCCCCGTCAGGTACTCGTCGGTCGCGTCCTCCACGTCCAGGTTCAGGACCCCGGCCCCGGTCTCGGTGAAGCCGTCGCGTTCCACGAAGCTGCCTTCCAGACCCACAAACGGAGAGAGCACCGAGCGGCGATCCAGTGAGATGTTCTTGAGCAACTCGATCGAGCCGTTGAAGGCCATGCCGTCGCTGCTGGACGAGGCGGTGCCGGACCCGGTGGGACGGGTGCTGTCGAACTCCAGCATGCCCACCGACAGGCTGCCGTTCAGGCTGAAGCCGTCGCCCAGCGGCGTCGAGCCGTAGACGCCGACCAGAAGGCTGTCGATGTTGCCCTCGTCGTCCAGGCCATCCACCTCGACGGTGGTTTCGGTCGACCCGACGAAGACGCCCGCGACGGTGCGGCCGTCGTCGGCCAGCCACTCGGCCCCGGCGGTGATGCCGGTGGTCTCGGTTTCCGACCCCGAGCCGTTCTGGTCCGCGTCGATCTCGCCCTTGCCGGCAACGCCCTCGACCCACAGCGAGAACGGGCGGGTCTCGAAGGCCGAGTCTTCTTCACCCAGCGTCACCTCGTCGTACACGATCGGGTCGGCCTCGCGCGGGGCTTCGGTCGCGCGCGGATTGCCGAAAAGGTCGTCGTAGCTGCGGATATCCAGCAGCAGCAGGTCCGGGGTGTCGCCGCGGCCCAGCCCCGCCCCGGACACCCTGGACCGGGCGATGGCGTTGGCCTGCGTGCCAGCGGAGGCGGCGCCCGCCGCCGCGGCGTTCTGCACCACATTGGTCTGCGATTCGAGCCCCTGCTGAATGACGGGGTTAAACGCCCCGTTCACCACCAGCGGAGCGCCGCCGGTAAGGCCGTTGATAATGCTGGCGGCCAAGGCCATCTCGGTGGCGTCGCCTTCCGCAAGATCGTCGATCGATTCACCGATCTGTCGGGCTGCGCCGGTCGTACCCGCGAGGTTGAACGTGGGATCGACCTGCGTGAAGGTGACCGTGCCAGTGGTCGAAGTGAAGTCCACCGCCGAGGACGTGAGCACCGAACCATTGACAAAGGTGGTATTGACGTTGTCGAAGCTGCCCAGGATGTTGGCCGCGGTCAGGAAGACAAGCGGAATGTCAAGCTCTACGCCCGGGGCGGTCTCTATCAGGTTCAGATCACCGTTGAGCGTGGCGGTGCCCTGCACCGCAAGCAGGTCGACACCGTCGGGGCCAAAATCAATGTCGAGATCGGCTCCGGCCCGCTGTTCGTAAGTCTGGGTAACCACCAGCGTCCCGATCTCTCCCGGGCCCGAGCCGGGGTTCACCCGGCCGGTGGTGTTCAGCAGCACCGCAGCGCTCCCGTCGCCCGACACCGTGCCGCCGGTGCGTGAGTCCACCACCACGAAGAGAAAAGCACTGCGGTCGATCCTCAGGTCGCCCTCATCGACAAAGATCGTGCCATTAAAGAGGAAGTCATCGGTGGACGGGTCGTCATCGCCGGTCAGCGTCAAAGTACCCACGCCCGTCTTCACGAGGCTCGAACGCGGGCTTGACAGATTGGCCCGCGGCGAAAGCTGGGACGAGTCACCGATCGCCGATCCATCGAAGGTCAGGTCAGAAATAACTTCGACGTTCAGCTGGCCGTCCTGCACGAAAATGAAGCTGCCCACCGCGCCCCCGTCCTGGGCGCCCGACCCTCCGGCCGCGCCCGCGGTGACCGAGTTGCCGGTCTGCTGGATCAGGCTGGTGCCCTGCAGCGTCAGCGTGGCGCCGCTTCTGACGAACACCGCGCCCCCCAACCCGGCCCCGCCGCCGCCGTCACCGGCCCCCAGCGTCCCCCCGTCGGTGATGATCTCACCGTCGCCACCACCGATCCCTCCGATGCCGCCACGTTCCACGGGCGGGAACATGTCGGCACGGTTCTGAGCACCGGCACCGCCGCCGCCGCCGAAGCCGCCGTCACCACCCAGACCATCGACGTCGACCGCGTCCGGCTCGCTGGGCGATTCTTTGTCGGTTTCACCATCGCCGCCGCCGCCGCCGCCGCCGCCGAAGCCGCCGTCGCCGCCGTTGCCGCCCTCACCGTAGAGCGAGGGGCCGCCGCCGCCGCCACCACCGTTGTTGCCCGAGCCATTGGCGCCCGCGCCGCCGGCCACCGCGGCGGCCGGGGTGCCAATCCCCCCCGACCCGCCCGGGTTCTGCACATTCAGATCGGCAGTGCCGCCGGCGCCGCCCTGAACCGGGTTAATACTCACGTAGCTCAGTCCGTCGGCCGGTACCGAGGCTCCCGGGCCATTGCTGCCGCTGCTCGCCCCGCCGCCACCCGACCCGCCCTGAAACGATACCTGCTCGTTGCCGACCGCGGCGTCGTCCCCCGTGCCACCGTCGCCACCGATCGCCCGATTGTTCTCAAAACGCGCGTCGATCAACACCACGTTGCCGGACTCGGCGAAAATCGCACCACCCAGGCCGGCGCCGCCGCCGCCACCTGCAAAACCGCCGTTGCCGCCGCTGCCACCCTGAGCGCCGCCGTTGCGAAAGGTCACGTTGGTGATGCTGACGGTACCCGGAGCATTGATATTGACCAGCCGGGTGGACTGGTCGATACCGTCCAGAATAATCTGCCCGCCGGCGGGATTGATCGAAAGCGACTTGTCGATCACCAGCTGCTCGGTCAGCTGAATCGACCCGGACTGACTGAAGCGGATGATGTCGCCCTCTTGGGCCTGGGTCAGGATGTCTCGGAACGAGCCCACACCGTCGTTGCTCAGGTTGGTCACCGTCCGCGTGGTCTGACCCTGCGCCCCGGCGGTGACCATACCCATGGCGCACGCCGCAGCCAGCAGCCAGCGGGTCGCGGGCGGCCGCACGCGAACCGGCACGGACGCCGACGAGGAAGCGGACACATCAGACGTGAGGGTGGGCTTGTACATGAGCAACACGGTGAGGAGGGAGAGGTGAAAAGCGTGGCGACGGCCGCGCGGCGGCGACGGTCAGCGCGGACGTGCCCGGGGCAGATGCTGTTCACGCCCGCCCCGGCGGGCGACGTTCACTGAGTCCGGCAATCGGGTCCAGGCGGGCCATGAGTATACGGGGGGGATCCTGATCGTAACCCGGGGTTCGCAGATCCGCGGCGAGGGGCGGACGACAGTGGGCCAGCGCCGGCAACCCCGGTTTTACCGGTCGCGGGCCGCGCCGGGCCGGGCTGCGCCGCTGGCGGTCTTGCTGGCGGTCCTGCTAAGACTACGGGCATGACCACCCCCCTCCCGACCGAACCGTCCGGCCCCCTGGCCCACCTTGCCGCGCACCTCCGGTCTCACCAATCCGACGCCGTGGCCCGCCTGACCCAGCTGCTGCAGATCCCCAGCGTCAGCACCGACGCTTCATTTAAGAGCGACGTCAACCGGGCCGCCGCCTGGGTCGCCGGCTTCTGCGAGCAGCTGGGCCTGAGCGTCGAGACCCTGACCCCCGGCGGCGGACACCCCCTGGTGATCGCCACCACCCCGGACAAGATCGTCGCCCCGGGCGCCGCCCGCCGCGTGCTCTTCTACGGCCACTACGACGTCCAGCCCCCCGATCCGCTCGACGGCTGGACCACCGGCCCGTTTGAGCCCGACGTGCGCGACGGCAAGCTCTACGCCCGCGGCGCCAGCGACGACAAGGGCCAGGTCATGATGTTTCTGGAGGCCCTCAAGGCCTACCGCGATACCGACACCCCCCTGCCCTGCCACGTCACCGTCATGATTGAGGGCGAGGAGGAGTGCGGCAGCGTGAGCCTGCCAGCATTCCTGGAATCCGACGCCGACAAGTTGAAAACCGGCACCGCCGACGACACCGTCTGCGTGGTCAGCGACACCTGCATGTGGGACGCCGACACGCCCGCCATCACCTACGCCCTGCGCGGACTGGTGTACTTCGACGTCAAGCTGCACGGCCCCTCGCGCGACCTGCACTCGGGCGTGTACGGCGGCAGCCTGGCCAACCCCGCCACGCAGCTGGCCCGCGTGCTGGGCAAGCTGCACGACGACGAGGGCCGCATCACCATCCCGAACTTCTACGACGACGTGGCCGAACTGACTCAAAACGTCAAAGACGAGTTCGCCCGCCTCAACTTCGACGAAACCGCCTTTACCGCCGACGTGGGCGCCACGCCCTTCGGCGAAAAAGGTTTCGACACGCTGGAGCGCCGCTGGGTCCGCCCCGCCTGCGACATCAACGGCCTCTACGGCGGCTACATGGGCCAGGGCGCCAAAACCGTGATCCCCACCTTCGCCGGCGCCAAGGTCAGCTTCCGCATCCCCGCCGACATGGACCCCGGCAAGGTCGCGCAGCAGTTCACCGACTGGATCCAGTCTCAGAACGTGGGCGGCTGCCGCTGGACCCTCGAAAACCACGGCGAGGCCTGGCCCGTCGCCGTGGCCAACGACAGCCCCTGGCTCGCCGCCGCCGCGCGGGCGCTCGAAGCCACCGCCGGCAAGAAGCCCGCGCTCGTGCGTGACGGCGCCACCATCCCGGTGATCGCCGACTTCAAGGACCGCCTGGGCATCGACACGCTGCTGATCGGCTTCGGCCTCAACGGCGACAACATCCACAGCCCCGACGAGCACTTCGCCCTGGACCGCTTCCACCTGGGCTGCCGCACGCACGCCGCGCTGCTGGCCGAGGTCGGGGCGATGGGGTGAGGGGAGAGGCATCGCGTCACGCCGCGGCCATCCAAGTCCATCCACCCACGGCGTCGCCGTCAAACCAGCAGACGGGTCGCCACACCCTTTACTGCAAAGCCCATAAAGGGTGTCGGACCCTGACGCCTTGAATGCAGGGGACGCGGCACGTTGACGCCTTGGGTGCAGGGGTCGCGGCGCCGCTCGACCCAAGGCGCCGGCGCAATCCGCAGGGTCACCCAAACCAGCCGCCTTGACCCGCGCGCCGGTTTGGCCGCCCCCCGCCCAATCGTACGGTTCCCGTCGACTTTCCCCCCGACGGAGATCCAGATGACCCCGCCCCGCCGCTGCGCCCCCATGCTCACCCTCGCCCTGCTCGCCCTCGCCGCCGCCCCCGGCTGCCAGACCGCCCCGAGCGGGTCGGCAAGCTCTGAAGCTCGGCCCGCCGCCGTGCCGTTCAACGTCAACGCGTCGGCCGCCGGCACGGTCACCGTTTCCGAACCCGGTGAACCGTTCCGGGTCACGTACCGTCCCGCGGCGACCTCGGGCCGCTTCGTCGCCGCCCTGAACGGGCAAGACGTCACCGCACGGTTCATCCGCACCGGCGACGGCTACGTGTTTGCCGGCCACCGCTTCCCCGCCGACGCCGCGGGCACGCCGCAGCGCATCGACTTCTGGACCGGTCACGCCGGCGGACCCGCCACCCAGTCCGCGACCTTCACGCCCGCCCCCCTCCTGGTTCGCGGCAACCTGGGCGACGACCGCCAGAGCCGGATCAGCCTGCCCGAGTCCGGTGAAACGCGGCTGCAACTCACGCTGCCCCAGCGCACCGACCGTCCGGTCACCGTCACCCTGACCCCCGCCCCGCAGGCCGGGGCCGGCCCCGTCGCCCTGGCCGGGGCCGAGGCCGGTCGCCCCGTCCGCGTCACCTTCCCCGCCGGCACCCGCGTCGCGCTGGTCGCCGCCCGCGCCGCCGCGCCGGGCACCACCACCGTCGAGGTCAGCGCGCCCGGCTACGCCGCCGCCACGCTGCCGGTCGAGGTGCGGGCGGAGCTGCCCGAGTTCTACGGCATGGGCGCCGACCTGCGCAAGGTCGAGCAGCATCCTGCATCCGACGCCGCCCCGGCCGACGACGCGGTCGCCGCGGTCGCCACGGACTGACCCTTCGCGGAGCGGGGGCGGCCCGCCGCGTTGATTCCGGCGGTTTTCGTAGGGTGGGTCAAGGCTTTGCGGACCCACCGTTGACCGACTCCGCCTGGGCGTCGGCATTGCATCGCGGGTGACTTCACCCCGCGGCACGGTGGGTCCGGCGGCCCTTGACCCACCCTACGAAACAGCCCACCACCCGCCGGAATCATCTGACCTTTCCGTCATTCCCGCGCAGGCGGGAATCCAGGATGGGGCGACTTGGCACCAACAAATAACGGTCGTCGAGGGCAACGCGCTGGATTCCCGCCTGCGCGGGAATGACGGAACCGCGCATCCCAAGACCGCCCACGTCGCTCGCCCCCTCCCGGGGTGTGGGGGCGGAGCCCCCACCGCTCGGGAAGCGTCCGGTCGCCGCCGCCCGGGGCGGCCACCGGGCAGCGCCCCGAGCGTCGGCGCTAGCCGAACAGGTGGGTCTGTACGAACATCCCCGCGTCCTCAAAATACGCCAGCGCCTCCTCCACGCTGCGAAACCACTTCGTGCTCGTCTCGGTGATGAACGGGCTGGGGTTCTTCTCGGGCTGCCACACCACATAAACCTCGCGTCCGTGCTCAAAGGCGTGGTGCAACTCGCGCTCCACCCCGCTCGACAACCCCGGCGCTCCGTCGGGCAGTTTCGGCACCAGGCTCACGATCATGTCGCTCTGCCGCACCATCTTGAAGTCGCGGCTGTAGATCTGCCCATCGATGTCCCCGGCGATGTCCAGCACCTGCTTCACGCTCACCCGCATCTTGTCGCGGCTGCCCATAAAGCTGCCCGGCTCGACCTCGACGAAGTCGTCGCCGTTGCGGGCCGCCTCCAGCGCGCGGTCCAGCAGGATCTTCTCGTCCACGTCGCCGGGATCGAACGCGATGAACTTCTCGGCCAGCGTGGCGCGGAAGCCGTCGATCACCTTCAGCACCTCGGGCATCTTCTCCACGTGCGTCATGGGGAAGCTGGGGTACACCGTCTTCATCTTCGGCCGGCAGACCAGCCGGAACGACGTCTCCAGGGTGTCCACGTGCCGCCCCCGGCTCACCACATAGAAACGGTTGGCAATCCCCAGCGCCTGCGCCATCATCTCCGTGGCCATGATCTCTTCCTCACGCCAGACCATGAGGTCCTTGAGCGTCGCGTCGGAGATGTGGTCGCGGTGCAGCCGCGCGTGCACCACCTCGATGTTGTCCACCAGACAGATCAGCGTGTCGGGCGCAAGCTCACGCACCTGATCGAAATCGAACGCACTGAACAGCCCGTGCCGCCAGCGGAACGTCGCGTGCGTGTTCACCAGGATGTGCTTTTTGCCCTCGCTGTCGCGGATGACGTCCTTGAACGCGCTGCGTCGCAGCGCGTCCAGCCGGCCCAACTGAAGGTCCAGAATCCGCCCGGGCTTCACGTCCGGGGCCTCTTGATACATCAAGTCGCCCACGTTGTAGAGCTCGATGGTCTCGCCCCGCCGGCCCGCCAGGTCCACGACGCCCTGCAGGTAGGACTTCTTGTCCATGCCCACTTGCCCGGTCACGATCGCTCTCATTCTGCGCTTCCTTTGCGTGGCGTTGCTGGTTCTCCCACCCATTAGAACCCTTCGCGCCGGGGCACGCACGGGCGCCGCCCTGCCTGCGGCCTTCGCCGCCGGAACTTGGGGAACGGTCGCCCCCCGCTTTGTCATCCCTGCGCCGAGCCTGCCGCCAGCGATGGCCGGCGCGAGCACCCGGCCGCCACGGCGGCACCGCACCCCGCTCCAGACCCTCAGGCCATAAAATCGAACCCCACGGATCCGGCGGTCCGGGTCCCGCGCCCCGCGGGACCCGGTCCCGGGGGTGACCCGCGGCCGCCGCAGGTCGCACGGAGGTCGCACCGAGGTCGCACCGAGGTCGCACATCGGCCGCGGCAACGCCTAAACTGGGGGCCGCCCCACGGCCCCACCTCGACTCCGGAACCCCTCCATGCTGCTCGCCCACCTCTTCCCCACGCACGCCTCACTCACCCTCGCCCAACCCGTCAGCGGCGCCCAGCTGCTGTGGGTCGGCATCGTCATCGCCGCCATCATCGTGCTCGCGGTGCTCGTGTTTCTCTCGCGTTTCATCGGCCTCTACATCCAGGCCGCGGTGTCCAACGCGCGGGTCAGCCTGGGCTCGCTGGTGGGCATGTGGCTGCGGAAGGTCAACCCGCGCACCATCGTGCTCAGCCGCATCCAGGCCAGCAAGGCCGGTATCGACGTCAGCACGAATGAGCTGGAAACCCACTACCTGGCCCGCGGCGACGTGCCCCGCGTGGTCAACGCGCTGATCGCCGCGGACCGCGCCAAAATCGACCTGGACTGGAACACCGCCTGCGCCATCGACCTGGCGGGCCGCGACATCCTCGAAGCGGTGCAGACCAGCGTGAACCCCAAGGTGATCGACTGCCCCAGCGGCGAGAGCGGCCGGAACACCATCGACGCGGTGGCCCAGGACGGCATCCAGCTGCGGGCCCGGGCCCGCGTGACCGTGCGGGCCAACCTCGCCCGGCTCATCGGCGGGGCGACCGAAGAAACCATTGTCGCCCGCGTGGGCGAGGGCATCGTCACCACCATCGGCTCGGCCGTCAGCCACAAGGCCGTGCTGGAAAACCCCGACAGCATCTCCAAGGTCGTGCTGGCCAAGGGCCTGGACAGCGGCACCGCCTTCACCATCCTGTCGATCGACATCGCCGACATCGACGTGGGCGACAACATCGGCGCCAAGCTGCAGGCCGACCAGGCCGAGTCGGACAAGCGCCGATTCCAGGCCGAGGCCGAGCAGCGCCGCGCCATGGCCGTCGCACTCGAGCAGGAAAACCGGGCCGACATCGAGAAAAACCGCGCCCTGGTCACCCTGGCCGAGGCCGACGTGCCCAAGGCCCTTGCCGAGCTGCTGCGCAGCGGCAACATGGGCATCATGGACTACTACAAGATGCAGAACGTGATCGCCGACACCGACATGCGCGAGAGCATCAGCAAGCCGAACGACAACGGGTAAGGCGGCTACGCGTCCCCCGCCGACGTGTGCTCTGGGCGCGGCGTCGCCTCGCGAGCCTCGGCCCGGACGGTCATTTCATCAAACCCCTTGACGGGGACAGGCGACTCCAGCACGCCGCGGAACACACGCCCGGCCTCAGGGAACTCCCTGACGAGCCGGCCGGAGATGTCGCGGCCTCGCGTTGCGCGCGGGTTCGTTGCCGCAGCCAGCACGCGACGGGAGCCGTGGAACACGGTCGGCCTGGTCTTGTGTCGCAAGGAAAACCGAAGAGGACCCGGCGTCGATCGCGCCCGCACCCCGGTGGTGACGGTTTCCGATCGTGGGCGATACGTCGCTTTGCTAATCAAGCAAAGTCTCTCGGCCGGTTGCGCTAATTGGCGGCTGTGAAGCTTTCCTCATCCGCGGCCCACCTCGATCGGGGGCGACGTTTTTAAGATCGTCCCCGCGAGCACATCTCACAACCTCTCGCGCTTCTCGTTTCAGTCATACCCGGAGGAGCCCGTTTTCATCATGCAGAAAGCCACCGCCATGAACCCTGTCACCACGCCGTCCGTTGCCACCCGCCTGCCCCGTTCGACTCGACAGAAGATGTCCGCCGCCCTGGGCCCGGTGTTCGAGGCCGTCGAAGCCCGGATGCTGCTCTCCGCGACGCTGACCCCGTCGCTCGACACATCCGCCGCGTTCAACACAACCCAGGCCGCGGTGATCGGCACCACCACCCCGGGCGCCGACACCTTCGAGCAGCCCGGCGGGAACGCCCGCATCGACGGCGATGGGGAGTCAGAGGTCGAGACCGAGGCCGAATCCGAAGTTGCCGCCGACACCAACGCCGGCCAGGCCGCCGGGGCCGTGGCCCAGACCGCTGCCGCGGGCGCGTCGGGCAACAACGCGGTCGCAGAAACGGCTGCCAGCGGCTCGCTGTCGGTCAAGTCCAATGATCCGATCTCCGTCGATGGCGTGACCTTCGCCACGCCCGGCGACGCGACGGACGGCGGGCCGTCCAAGACCGCCCGCATCGGCGGCCTGTTCACCACCGCCCCCAGTTCCAGCACCGGCGGCGTGGGCATCGTGACCGCCGAGGGCGAGGGCGAGGCCGAAGTAGAAGCCGCAGTGGAAGTCGAGATCCAGAACGGCGCCGCCGTCGCAGGTGCGGGTGCGGGCGCCGCCGCCGCCGCGTCGGGCTTCGACGTGCAGATCACCGCCGACGGCCAGACCATCCCGGCCGTCACCGACACCGACACCAACACCGAGGCCGCGTCGTCCACGTCCACCGCCGTGGCTGGCGTGACCAGCGTGCCCGGCGGCAACGGCTCGGCCGACGGCGCGCCGTCCGACGACACCCGCCCGGCGACCAGCGCGGGCAGCAACGGACAAACCGAGGTCGATACCGAAGCCGTGAGCGAAGTTGAAGTCGTGGTTGAAGCCGAGGCCGAGGCCGGCCCCGGCGTGGCGGGGGCCGCCGCCGCCGGCGGCGTGGCCGTCGCGGTCTCGGGCGACTTCGCCTCCTCCGACACGGGCGTGGCGGTGCTCACCAGCACCTCGGCCAGCGATGTGACGGGCACCCTGCCCGATTCGGCTTTCCTCACCGGCGACAAGCAGATCACCGGCGGCTCGAACTCGGGCAACAATTCCGGTGGCGAGAGCGGCGGCGGCACCACCGGCAATCTGGGCCTGCGTCCGGGCGCCGGGGCCAGCGGCGGGCCGAACCAGAACATCCCCGGCGACGGCACCGGCGTCTTTGGCGACGGGCTTTTTGAGGCCGAGGCCGAAGCCGAAGCCGAAGTTGAGGTCGAGGCCGACACCGGCAACAATTCCGCGGCGGTCTCGGTGGTCGCGGGCTCGGGCGGCGGGTCGGTCGGCGTCAACTCCACCACGACGGCGGCCAATTCCGCGGCCGGGGTCACCTCCACCGGTGACGGCAACGGAGAAGTCATCCGCCGCAACGACATCGTCGATCGCAACCTGGCCCGCAGCAACACCACCGCCAGCTTCAACCCCGACGCCGAAGCCGAAGCCGAAGCCATCGCCGACGCGGTCGCCAGCCTGGGCTCGGGTGTGCTGACCTTCAGCGGTTCGGGCGCGCCCGGAGCGCGGGCCAACGCCGTCGCCGGTTCGGGCGTCTACCTCCAGGGGCTTTCCTTCTCCGGCGACGACGATCTCACGCTGGGCACCGTGTCGCTGAGCGACCGCGGCCAGCCGATCGTGGTCACCCGCACCGGGCCGCCGGTGGGCACCACCACCGGCCCGCTGGCCCAGCCCACGGGCAACTTCGAGGTCGAAGCCGAAGCCGAAGTGGAGGCCGAGGCCGAGGCCGAAACCGGTTTCAACTCCGCCTCCGCGGGCGCCGGCGCCGCCGCGGTCGAGTCGCGCAACGCCTTGGTCCCGGTCACCGCCAACGCCGCAACCGGCGCGTCGGCCTCCACCAGCGTGTTCGGCAACGGCGAGAACTTCTACGCCGATTTCGATCGTCCCGGACCTGCCGAGCTGGGCGGCCGTGGGCTGACTGCCATCCCCAATGTCAACATCGAAGACATCGTCTTCGAGATCGAAACCGAGACCGAAGCCGAAGCCGAGGTGGGTTATTTCGCGGGCGCCGCGGCGGCCGCCGCGGGTTCCGCCGGGCGTCCTGATTACGTGTCGGACGTGCAGACCGTCACCACGCTCTACGCCGCCGCGGCGGCCGCCGCCAGCGGCCCGGTCATCGAGATCACCGTGTCCGCCCCGGAAGGCAACGACTCCGGCTTGGTCTTCGCCTTTGCCCGAGCCTTCGACCCGTTCGGCGGGCCGGTCTCGGTGTCCGTCGCCGTGGCCGGCGTGCCGGGCATGGACGGTGCCCCGAACGAGGTCGAGGCCGAGATGGAAGGCCTGGGCGAGGTTTCGCTGTTCGTGTTCATCAACACCAACCCGGCCGATGCCATGATCCCGCGGCTGATCGTCGACGGCGACAAACTGAACGGCAGCGAAACCGAGCCCAGTGGCCCGGACGCGGTCCTGGAATCAGAGACCGAGGTGGAGGCCGAGGCCGAGGCGGAAGCCGACTACGGCGTGGCCGCGGCCTCGGCCGCGGTGGGTGCCGCCGGGCCCTTCGTCACCGTGGCGACCGACAGCTCGACGACCACCGACACCTTTGACTTCCTCGAAGTCGTTACCGAGACACCCGGCGGCGGCAATGGCGACGACGCCTACGAGCAGAACGACACCGCGGCGGCCGCGGCGGCTTCATCCTTCCGCCTGACTTCTGGCAGCGATCTGGCAACCGCCCGCGGCCGGGCTTCGGCGGCAGACAACGACTTTTACGCGTTCGACGTCGCCCGCAACGGCACCGATCTGGTGGCCGACCTGTCGTTCATTGAGGCCGAAGGGAATCTGAACTTCGAGCTGTACGACCCCGCCGGCAACCTGGTGACCGGGTCCTACGCCAGCGTGGGTGGCGGCGAACAGATCCGGATGACCGGGCTGAACGCCGGGACCTACACCCTGTTCGTCTACACCGCCGGGGGCACCTTCTCCGGCCAGTCGTACAACGTCGGACTCAAGCTCACGCCGGATGGCGGTGCGGGACCTGGCCCGGCGGATCCGGGCGCCGACGCGGAGGACGCCTACGAGCAGAACGACACGGTTGCCCAGGCCGTTGCCGTCGCGAGCCGCCTGACCTCCGGCAGCGACCTGGTCAGCGATCGGGGCCGGGCCACCGCCACGGACAACGATTTCTACGCGTTCGAAGTCACACAAGACGGCACCGACCTGCTGGCGTTGCTGGATGGCCAGACGGCCGACGGCGACCTGAACCTCGAGCTGTATACGGCGTCGGGCGAGCTCGTGACCGGTTCGTACAGCCGCCTGGCCGGCGAAACGCTGAAGTTCGACAACCTCTCGGCGGGCACCTACGCCCTGTTCGTTTATAACCGCGGAGGCACCTTCAGCGGCCAGACCTACAACCTGGGGCTGACGCTCAACACCCCCGGCGGCGTGGGATCGACCCCGACTCCGCTCCCCACCCCCGAAGCGGACCCGTACGAGCCCAATGACCGGCTGGCCCAGGTGCTGGCCGGAGCCGACCGGCTGACCTTTGGGCAGAGCCTGGCCGACGACCGCGGGCAGGCCCTGGCCGAGAGCAACGATTTCTATGCTCTCGATCTGACCCGCGATGTGACGGACCGTTTTGCGAGCCTGGACTTCGACGCGAGCGAGGGCAACCTGAACCTCGAACTGTACAACGCGTCGGGTGATCTGGTCCTCGGCAGCTACGACGCGGGGCCGAGCGACCGCATCGACTTCGCGGGACTCGACAGCGGGTCGTACGCGCTCTTCGTGTACACCCAGGGCGGCGTGTTCTCCGGCCAGTCCTACAACCTGTCGCTGAGCTGATCGTCCCCCTTGGCCCGCTGGACCCCCGGCCCCCTTCAGCCCGCCACCGCGTCACCTTCCCGTGACAGCTGGCGGGCTATTTCGTGGCTTAAGCGGAAAGACCGGGGGAGAGAGGCTCGGCTTCAGACCGCGTCGGGTCGCCACAACGCGTCGGCCGGGACGTCCATCACCCCCAGACGCTCCAGCACCGCCTGCGTCAGCAGATCCACACCCTGGTCGTCGCGAGCACTGATCGACAGCACGCCATCGGCCCAGCCGGCCACGCCGGTCTGGTCGCACTTGTTGATGACCCACAGGTCAGGCTCGCGCGGCAATGCCGCCGGGCCGGGCCATCCGTCGTCGGGCGCCCGCAGGGCGATGAGCACGTCGGCCGTCGCAACCAGCCGCCGGGCCGCCGCGATCGCCCGCCGCTCGACATCGCCGGCGCCTTCGCCGGTCCCGCGCAGCCCCGGCGTGTCGAGCCAGCGCACCGCGACGGCCTCGCGCAGCGGGTCGCCGCCGGCGGGCGTGAGTTCGACCAGCGAGCCGACCCAGTCGCGGGTGGTGCCCGCCACGTCGGACACCAGTGCCGAGCCGCGGCCGGTCAGGCGGTTGAGCAGGGTGGACTTGCCGGCGTTGGGGCGGCCCACGACCCCCACCGTGGGCGGGTCGATCAGCCGGTTCAGCACGCCCTGCACGGCCGGGTCGGTCGCCGGCGCGGCCCCACCGGCGCGGGCGCGTGCCCACAGCGCGGGTTGGCGGGCGAGCCGGTCGATCGCGGCCGGACTGGCGGCCCGGCCCACGGCGTGCAGCACGGCGGCCTCCAGATCCGTGGCGGCCTCGGGGTAGGCCGCGCGGGGGTCGTCGTCCGCGGCCGGTGCGGCACCGTCTGCAATCAGCCGGGCTTCAAGCCGCTGCACCACGCGCAGCCCGCCATGGGGCAGGAGCTGAGCGCTGCGCTCGGTGATGCGCCCGGCCAGCCCGGAGTCGATGCCCGCAAAATCCACCAGACGCAGCGAGCCTGCGGGCCAGTCCCCGCGGCCGGTCAGCCGGTTCAGCACCCGCCTCAGTTCCGACGGATCGCCGTTGAGCTGCACGATCGCCACCGCCCCGGGCTGACCTGCCGTCTGCACGCGGTACCTCACGCCCGCCGCGTTGAGGTCGGGATCAGCGGCCACCGCCGACGCTCCGCTCGCTGCGGGCGCCCAGCCCCGGGGGCTGCGGGTCCAGCGGGCGGCCGCTGGGGAAGTTCAGCAGCAGGAGCACGAAGGCCGCCACCGCCGCTGCGCGGGCCGGGCCGGCCGTCGGCACGATCGCCCCGACCACCAGGCCGGCGACCACCACGATCTCCAGCATCGCGAACACGAACAGATTGCCCGCGACGTAGCCCGCCGGATCGACCCGGTGCCCGCGCCAGGTGCGCTTGTAACACTGATTGCGGATGAAGTAGCTGACCGGAAGGCCGCCAAGCAGCAGCCCCATCGGCAGCCAACTCAACCACCGCGGGGTGGACGCGGCCGGCCCGCTGCCCCGCCCCAGCACGTTGAGCAGCACGGCGGCCAGCACGACCAGGCCCACGGCCATGGCGCCCCAGATCAAACGCAGCTGCAGGGTGCAGCGCCGGCGCTGCGCGGGCGTGAGTTCGCGGGGCGGGGGCACGTCGTGGTTCATCCGGATCCTTGAAAAGCGAGCCTGCCCGGGGTCGCGTGCTTGCTGGTGTGGTGGTCTGGTGTTCGAGGGCGTCGCAGACGAAGTGATCGGCAGGCCGAGTGACCCATTGGTGGCGGTTCAGACCGTCACTCACAGCCGAATGGACGATGGAGCACCGGCCATGGCCGCGTCTGCCCTCTCCTCACGCGTCGACGTCATCCATCGCCCGCCGGAGCGTCACCGCGATCCCGCGCAGGGTCAGGTCGGGCACCACGCGGTCGACGAGCTCAAAGTCGCGGAAGATCAGGTTCCCGTCGCCGCCAGTGGCCACGACCATGGGGTACTGGCCGTTCTTCTCGGCGATCTGCTCGGTGAGCTGCTGCACCAGGCCCCGCAGCGCAAAGAACACGCCCGACCGCATGGCCTCGGTGGTGTTGTGGCCGATCACCTCTTGCGGGCGTTCGAAGTCGACATCGGGCAGCTGCGCGGTGCGGCGGTTGAGCGCGTCGAGCATCAGCTGCGCCCCGGGCGCGATGGCCCCGCCGTGGAAGGTGCCCCCGCCGTCGACGAAGTCCACGGTGATGGCCGTGCCCGCGTCCACCACCACACAGGCCTGCTTCAGCACGTCGTAGGCGGCGGCGGCGTTGAGCAGCCGATCTTCACCCACCAGCGCCTCGCGGTCGAGCTGGCGTCCCACGGGGATCGGGATATCGCGCTCAACCCGCTGCACCGGGCGTTTCAGGTGGGCCACCAGGGCTTCCTCGATCGGCCCGGCCACCACCGGGTTCACGCTGCTCAGCAGCACGACGGCGTCGTTGCGGTCACGCAGCGGTTCGAAAGCCTCGTCGATCGCCACGGCGATCTTGACGTCCTTCGCGTTCTCAAAGGTCGCGGTCTCGGCGAGCTGGCCTTCGACAAACGCGCCGACCCGGGTGCGGGTGTTGCCGACACTGACGGCGAGGAGATTGAGGGGGGGCATGGCGGGGATGGTACCTGATCGCTCCGGGGCGTCGGTGGCTGCGGGCCGCGAGAGATCGTCAGCGGGGCAGAGCGCTCCGGCAAGGGTATGGGGTATGGGTCCTGGGGTATGGGGTATGGGGTATGGGGTATGGAAAAGACGCCACCCGAAGCCGCGGCCGTTTAGTCCGCTTGCGTCCGACCAGGTCCCACACCCCCTACCCCATACCCTCGCCAGCCCCACTCTCAAACGCCGCCAACGCCTAAAGCGACGCGTCCTCCGCGTCGCCCCAGCCGGCCGACTCGCCTTCTCCGACGTGCAGCCGCCGCCACGCCTCTTCCAGCAACTCGCTCAGCCCCGTGCGCGTCGCGCTGCTGAACACAAACACCGGGCGGCCCAGCTGCTCCTCCATCATCTGCTTCGCCACCGCGTGGTCTTCGGGTCCGCCCAGCAGATCCATCTTGCTGACCGCGATGATTTCCGGCTTTGCGGCCAGCTCGGGGCTGTAGGCCTCCAGCTCGGTGCGGATCACCCGGTAGTTCTCGGCCGGGTCGCTGCCGTCGGCCGGCTCGGGCTCCAGCAGGTGGACCAGCAGGCGGGTGCGCTCGACGTGTCTCAGGAAGCGCAGCCCCAGCCCGGCGCCCTCGCTCGCGTCCTTGATCAGCCCCGGCAGGTCGGCAATCACGATCCGCCGCGCGGTGCCGTTGGCCGCGGCGTTCAGCTCCGCGATGCCCGGCTGCGGCACCAGCGTGGTGAAGGGGTAGTCCGCGATTTTTGGCCGCGCCGAGCTGACCGCCGAGAGGAAGGTGGACTTGCCCGCGTTGGGCTTGCCCACCAGCCCCACGTCGGCGATCAGCTTCAGCTCCAGCCGCAGCAGCAGCTCGACCCCCGGCTCGCCGGGCGTGAACTCGCGCGGGGCCTGATTGGTGGAGCTCTTGAAGTGCTCGTTGCCGAAGCCCCCGCGGCCGCCGGGGGCGGCGACAAACCGCATGCCCTCGTGATCCATGTCGGCCAGCAGCTCGCCGGGCTCGTTGTCTTCGCCGGCGGCCGCATACACCAGCGTGCCGTGCGGCACGCGGACGATCAGGTCGTCCGCTTTTTTTCCCCACTGCTGCTTGCCCGCGCCCGGCTCGCCGTTCTTCGCGTACCAGTGCCGGCGGCCGCTGAAGTCCAGCAGCGTCTCGACGTCCGCGTCCGCCTCCAGGATGACCGAGCCGCCGTCGCCGCCGTTGCCGCCGTTGGGCCCGCCCTTGGGCACGTACTTCATCCGCAGGAACGACACCGCGCCGTCACCGCCAGAGCCGGAGCGAACGTCAATTTCGGCGGAGTCGATAAACATGGCGGGCCTTCGCGGACGCCCCCAGAGTGCTGGGTGGCGCAAAGTCAAACACCGGCGTCCACTCAGAGCCGCCGCGGCTGCGCCGCGCTGGGATCCGGAGCGACGAACACCCGCAGGCCGCGGGGCCGCGCCAGAAAAAAAGCCGCGGCGGAAGAACCGCCGCGGCTGCGTATCCGCGAAGAACACTGTGCGCGGGAGGCGACGCAGCCGCCGCGGATGTCGAGTGGGCCGCGCTACACCGGCGAAGCCGGTGACGCGGTCCGCGAGACTCCGCTACGCCGTCAGGCGGATGTGGACCTTGCGTCCCTGGAACTCGACCTTGCCGGGCGCCATCGCAAAAAGCGTGTCGTCGTTCCCCCGGCCCACGTTGAAACCGGGTTTGAACTTCGTGCCGCATTGGCGGACGATGATCGAGCCGGTCTTGGCCTCCTGGCCGCCGTAAAGCTTGATGCCGCGGAACTGGGGGTTGGAGTCGCGACCGTTCTTGGTCGAGCCCTGTCCTTTTTTATGTGCCATGGTCGGGTCCTCGCCGCAAGACGGCGTTGGGGAACGGGAAGCGTTCGGTGGGGAGCCGGCGGCCGTTCCGCATCACGAAACGGGTCGGTCGGGGTGGTCCATCTCGGCCGCGGGGCGCAGCGTCGGGCCGAAGATCATAGCGAAAACCAACCCGGCACCGCAACCCCGGGCCAAGAGGTGCAGGGAGCGGAGAGCGGCGCTCCGCCGCCACGCGCCCGACCGGTTATGTTGCAGCGCCCGCCGGGTCGCCGATGGGTTACCGGTCCCTCGGGGACCGACAATCCCGCCCCACGAAGGACTGGCTGCCCCCTCGCCGCCGCTTCTCGGACGCCACCCCCCGCCAGATCGAATTACTTGCGTGCCTCAGGGGGCGGATTTAGTATGACGACCCGCTCGGAGTGAAGACGCTTCAAGCACTCTCCAATCCCCCCACGAAATGCCGCAGTGCCGGATGCAGCCGCCCGCCCACCCGCCCACGCCAGCCATCCCCGCGATCAGAGGCTCCCGCGGTGCTGTACCGTCAAGGCCCGCACCGCTGCCCGACCAACCTTCTCGACACCCGACTCTGTCCCCTTAAGAACAGCTCTCCTCTCTTAAGATACGCCTAAGAAACGCCTCGGAGGCCTCACTTTGTTTAAACGTCAACATGCTGCCGCAGTCCTCTTCACGTGCGCCGGTCTCGCCGGCTTGGTGGCGCTCCCCGCCACCGGCCAGAGCGCCACGCCCGCGTCGGTGTTGCTGGAACAAGGTCTGGAGGCGTACCGGGCCGGAAACCTTGCGGCGGCAAAAGACCTTCTGATTCAGATCGACCCGATGACGCTTCCCAAGGAGCAGCGTCAGCGGCTCTACGACGCGGCGACGGAGGTCCAGACGGCGCTGGACGCCGCCCCGGCCGCGGCGCCCGCAGCATCGCCCGACCCCGCCCCGGCCGCGGTCGCCGAACCCGTGACCCCCGCCCAGCCCACCCCCGCCGAACGCCTGCGTCGCGCCGACGGCCTGGCCGCGTCCGACCCGGGCACCGCGATCGCCATCTACACCGGACTCATCGAACAGGGCGGGCCCGAAGGCGCGACCGCCTCGGCCCGCCGGGCGGACCTGCTGCGGCAGCTCAGCGGCGACACCACCCGGGCCAAGGCGCTGGTTGACGCCGCCGAAGCGGACCTCGACGCGGGCCGCATCGACGCCGCCGCAGGCACTCTGGCCGCCGTGCAGCAGTCGGGCGCCGACCTGGGCTGGTTCGACCAGCAGCGCGTCGCCCGCGGGCTTGCCCGCGTCGAGTCCGAGCGGATCGCCTCCGCACCGCCCGCCACCCCGCTGGCAGATCCCGTGGGCGAGCCCACGCCCCCCACCGCCTCCGCCGTCACGCCGCCCCCCAGCGACGACGTGCTGGCCAAGGCCCGCCGCGACGTCGCCCGCGAGTACCTCCGCGACGCCAAGCAGGCCCAGAGCGAGGGCTACAACGACCTCGCGGTCAACCTGCTCAGCCAGGCCTCCGAGCTGGACCCCGACAACCCCGAAATCCGCAACAGCCTCGCCGCCGCGCGGGGTGACGCCAGAGGCGGCGGCCGCTCCAACGCCCTGGGGCAGGCCGTGAACGACATCGAACTCCGCCGGCAGCAGGCGATCGCCGGCTACCAAGAGGCCATGACCAACGCCAGCGCCCGCCTGACGGCCGGTGATTACGCCGGTGCCGGCACCGAGTCGTCCCGCGCCCGCCAGATCATGGAGCTCAACCAGGAACTCTTCGAGAGGTCCCAGTTCGAGGGCCTCCGTCAGGACGCGATCAAACTGTCCGCCCGCGTTGACGAGGAGGGCAAGCAGGCCGCCATCGACAACCAGCGGACCATCCAGGAACAAACCGAAGCCAACGACGCCGCGGCCACCGCCGAGGCCCGTGCCCGGAACCAGGCCGAGGTCCGCAACCTCATCGTGCGGGCCCGCCAGCTGCAGATCGAGATGAAGTACGAGCAGGCGATCCTGCTTTTGGAGCAGGCCCTCTTCACCGACCCCACCAACTTCACCGCCGAGCTGCTCAAGGAAGTCATCGAGGACGCCAAGGTGGCCACCGACTACCGCGACGCCGTGCGGGACCGCCGGCTCAGCATCGCCCAGACGATGGTCGCGAACCAGCAGGCCACCATGGCCTACCAGGACATCCTGACCTACCCCACCAACTGGCCCGAGATCAGCGAAGAACGCATCCGCAACCTCGACGTGTCCGGCGGCGAGTCGCAGGCCAACCGAGAGGCGGCCAACAAGCTGCGCAAGGCCGTGCCCATCGACTTCGACGCAAACAGCCTCGAGTCGGTGCTGGACTACCTCCGCCAGACCACCGAGGCCAACATCTTCGTCAACTGGTCGGCCCTCGAGGCCGCCGGGGTCGAACGCGACATGCCCGTGAGCCTGAAGCTCAGCAACGTCTCGGCCGAGAAGGCGCTCCAGCTCATCCTGCAGCAGGTCACCTCCGCCGCCGGCGACCTGGACATCATCAACTACTCCATCATTGACGGCGTCATCACCGTCTCGACCGAGAACGACCTGTTCCGCTCGAAGGACCTGCGGGTGTTCGACATCCGCGACTTGCTCGTGCAGGTGCCCAACTTCACCAACGCGCCCAGTTTCGACCTCTCCTCTGCACTGTCCAACACCAGCAGCGGTGGCGGCGGCGGCGGCGGGGGTGGGGGTGGGGGTGGCGACAGCATCTTCGGCGACGACAGCGACGGCGACGAGGAGGGGTCTGAAGAGCTCAGCCGGGCCGAGCTTATCCAGCAGATCATCGAGCTCATTCAGGAGACCGTCGGCGTCGTCGACGAGTGGGACAACTTCGACTCCACCGTCCGCGAGCTTAACGGCAACCTGATTGTGCGGACCACGCCGGACAACCACCGCGAGATCCTGGGCCTGCTGGCCAAGCTCCGTGAGACGCGGGCGATTCAGATCTCGGTCGAGACCCGCTTTCTGCTGGTGGACCGCAACTTCCTGGACCGCTTCGGGGTGGACTTCGACATCGGCATCGACGGCGACGACAGCGGCAGCAACGCCGGCACGCCGTTCACCCGCCTGGACGACACGCTCCCGACCCAGGGCTTCTCGCCAATCACCGCCACGTCGAACAACCTGGACCTCGCCCGGCCGAGTGCGGGTGCTTTGGGCTTCGACCAGTTCTTCACCGGTTCGGACCCTGGCTTCCAGGCCCTGAACCTGGGCGCGGCCTTCATCGACGACATCTCGGTCAACCTCTTGGTCGAGGCCACCCTGGCCAACCGCAACGCGATCTCGCTGACCGCCCCCCGGGTGACTTTCTTCAACGGCCAGCGGGCCTATGTCACGGTCGCCCGGCAGCTCAGCTTCATCTCCGAGGTCGAGGCCGTGCCTGACTCGGGCGGCTTCAACCTGACGCTCTCGGTGCTGGTCACCGGCGTCGTGCTCGACGTCGAGGGCACCATCTCCGCCGACCGCCGCTACGTCACCATGACCCTGCGGCCCAGCCTGGCCGAGTTGCAGGACGTCCGCCGTGTCCCGCAGACCAGCATCCAGCAGCGGGTCGACGCCGACGGTGATCCGATCGGCACCCCCCGGGAATCCACCGTCTTCATCGAGGCCCCCGAGCTCGAGATCACCACGGTCAACTGCACGGTCAGCGTGCCGGACCGCGGCACCCTGCTGGTCGGTGGCCAGCGTCTGGTCGGCGAGACCGAGATCGAATCCGGCGTGCCCGTGCTCAGCAAGATCCCCATCCTCAACCGGCTGTTCACCAACAGCAGCACCACCGAGGACGAGCGCACCCTGCTGATCCTGGTCAAGCCAACCATCATCATCCAGAACGAGCAGGAAGAAGAGCTCTTCCCCGGCATCAACGACAAGCTCCTCGAAGCCGGCCAGGGCATCCGCTAAGCGGCTCGTCGTACCGGTCACGATCTGCAAAGCCAGATCGCGACCGGCCCTCCTCGACCGCTTCGGGACTGCGTCCGGATCCAGTGACCTTCGACGCGACCGCCGGCCCTCAGGCCGGCGGTTTTTTTGTCGGCCGGCCGGGTGCCACTGGCGGCTTGTCCGCCAGTGCCGCCACCTGTGATCCGTGATCCGTGATCCGTGATCCGTGATCCGATCAATCCAATCCACCTTGAAACTTGGCCCGCGGCGCGACAGTGGAACGGGGGTCCCCGCCCGTGATCAAAGTCCTGCCGGAGGCAGATCCTTCGCGTTGTGGGACTTTGGCACCTCGCGTTGTGCGGCTCTGGAACCTCGCGTTGCGCGACGCACGCACTCCAGCCCGCCCGGGCCGCGACTCGCCCCGCCCCCGTTAGCATGCCCCCATGCTCTGGATCTGCCTGGCCGCGGCCCCCCTGTCGTTCCTCATCAGCGTCGCGCTGTGCGCCACCGTCCGCGGCCTCAGCCTGCGCCGGGGCCTGGTCGATGCCGCGGGCACCGAGGCCCACAAGCCCGCCACCGACACCCCGGTCCCCAACACCGGCGGCGTCGCCGTCTTCTGGGCCGTGGCCGCGCCGCTGGCCGCGGTCATGGCCGCTGTCTGGGCGATCCCGGCCGACACCTGGGCGGGGTGGAGCCCGGCCCTGGCCGTGCACGTCCCCGGCCTGCGGGCCAGCACCGCGGTCGGCGGCTGGCTGCTGGCCGGCCTGGCGGTGCTGCACGTCACCGGCCTGATCGACGACCGCCGCGCGCTGGGGGCGTGGCCCAAGCTCGTCATCCAGCTGGCCGTGGCCGGCGTGCTCGCTGTCCTGGGCGGCATGCGGGTGCTCTCACTGCTCGACGGCTGGGGCCCGGCCGGGTCGGTGCTCGCCGTAGCGCTCAGCATCGGGTGGATCGTGGTCGTCACCAACGCCATGAACTTCCTGGACAACATGGACGGACTCGCCGCCGGCGTCGGCGCCGTGGCCGCCGCGCTGTACCTGGCCGCCACGCTCATGGCCGGCCAGTGGTTCGTGGCCGGCTTGTCGGCCCTGCTCCTTGGCGCGCTGCTGGGTTTTCTGGTGTTCAACCTGCCCCCCGCCCGGCTGTACCTGGGCGACGGTGGGTCGCTGGTCGCCGGCCTGCTGCTCGCGGTGATCGCGATCCGCACCGCCTACTTCCAGAGCGGTGCTACGGGCGATCCGGTCCGGGTGGACGTGCAGCTGCCGGGCGCCTGGTACGGGCTGCTGATGCCTCTCATGGTGCTCGCCGTCCCGCTGTACGACTTCGTATCGGTCGTTGTCATCCGCGCGGCAAGGGGCCAGAGCCCGATGACCGGCGACCACAACCACTTTTCGCACCGCCTGCTGCGGCGCGGTCTGGGCAAGCGCGGCGTGCTGGCGGTGGTGCTGCTGGCGACCCTGGCCACCGGCCTGGGCGGCGTCATGCTCGGTCGGGTGCCGGGCTGGATGGCCGCGGTCCTGGGCGTTCAGGCCGCAGCGATGATCGCGGTGCTCGCCCTGCTCGAGTTCGGCGGCGAGCGGTAGTGCATGAAGGGTCCGGCTTTGCACGCGCTGCGCCGTGTTCCAGCGTCGTCGGGTGGCTGGAACTCGGGTTGGAAACCGACCGACGGCGCTTGATGCGCATTCCGATTTGACCCACCCTGCGAAACACGCCCTCCCCAAGCCCGATCGTCCCAAACGTGTGGCACCCACGCACCGGTGCCATCATCGGTCCCACCCCAGCCACCCCACGCTTTCTGGGTGTGCGCGGTGAATGGATTGCCGCGACGTTTGATGCGCATTGCTGCAAAGCTCGGCGAATCCACCGCTGACCGATCTCACGGGGCCTTCGGCGTCGAGTCGGGGGTGGCCCGTCGCCGCGGCACGGTGGGTCCGGAAGACCTTGACCCACCCTACGAAAACCGCCCCCGCCCCACGACACCGAAGCGCTCGGCGGGCGCAGCCCGCGGCGGCCGAGAAGGCGGGCCCACGTTTCGGCTTTGCGAAACGTGGGTCCGGCGCCGAGCCGCCGAGCGGCGTCAGTCGTTCAAGACGTAGCCGAAGACCATCGGCGCCACGATCGTCGCGTCGCTCTGGATCATGAACTTGGGCGTGTTCACTTCCAGTTTGCCCCAGGTGATCTTCTCGTTGGGCACCGCCCCGCTGTAGCCGCCGTAGCTGGTGGGCGCATCGCACGTCTGGCAGAAGTAGCCCCAGAAGCGTGTGGCTTCCCACTTCAGGTCCTGGATCATCATCGGCACCGCGCAGATCGGGAAGTCGCCCGCGATGCCCCCGCCGATCTGAAAGAAGCCGACGCTGGGCTTGGTGTGATCGTCCTGGTTCGAGTGGTCGCGGTACCACCGAGCCAGGTGGGCCAGCGCCTCGGTGCCGGTCCGCAGGCACCGGTAGTTGTACGCCTCCTGCTGCATCGCCCACGCGGTGAAGATGTTGCCCAGGGTCGAGTCCTCCCAGCCGGGCGTGTAGATCGGAATGCCCTTCTCTTTGGCCGCGATCATCCACGAGTCTTCCGCCGGCATCTGGAAGTGCTGCGGCAGGTCGTCCTGCCCCAGCACCTCCCACAAAAACTCGTAGGGGAACAGCCGCTCATCGGTATTCAGCGTCCGCTCCCAGATGCCCTTGAGCCGGTGCTCCAGGTGCCGCATCACGTCCTCGGGGATGCAGGTGTCCGTCACCCGGTTCATCCCGCGGTCGTACAGGGCCTGCTCGTCGGCCGCGCTCAGCGCCCGCCAGTCCGGGCACCACTCGTACTCCTTGCCCGCCAGCAGCAGGAACAGGTCTTCTTCAAGATTCGCCCCGGTGCAGGTGATCGCGTGCACCTTGTCGTCGCGGATCATCCGGGCCAGCGACCGCCCGATACCCGCCGTGCTCATCGCCCCCGAGAGCGTCACCATCATCCGGCCGCCCGCGTCCAGGTGCGCGGCGTACCCCCGCGACGCCGCCAGCACCTCGCGGGCGTTGTAGTTGGTGTAGTGCCGCTCCATGAACTTCCGCATTTGCCCCGTACCCGTCGGGTAGTCGGCGGCGGACAGGGCGGGGACGACGGAGGTGTTTTCGTTCATGGTGGGCTCGGCTGCAGGAAGACGCAGTAGTTTAATGCGGCGCCACGCCTGACCGGGGCGACAGGCGTCAGGCGTTAGGCGTGTAGGTCTTAGGCGTTAGCCGGACGCAAGCGGCGGTGACGCCTACGCGGGCGGGGCGAGTCTCCCCCGAGGCGTCGCGTCACATGGCACCGACGAGCCGGTCAACAACCGCCGAGGCACGTTGTCGTTGCGTGAACGCGTTAGCGCTCTTGCTAACGCCTAGGACCTAACGCCTAACGCCTTCGCAAGCCCGCTCTCACATCCCGCCAACGCCCCAAGACTCACAGCCCCAAAACGTCCGTCATCGCATACCGCCCCGCCGGCCTCCCCGCCAGCCACTTCGCCGCCCGCAGCGCCCCGGCCGCGTAGCTGTCCCGCGAGGTCGACACGTGCTTCAACTCCAGCCGCTCGCCGGGCGCCGCCAGGTACAGCGTGTGCTCGCCGGCGTGGTCGCCGATCCGCAGGGTCTGCACCGTGATGTCGGTCGACTCCCGCGGCACGTGGTCGCCGTGGCGTTCCAGCTTCACGCAGGTGTCAAAATCCCGCCCCGCGGCATCGGCCACCACCCGGGCCAGCGTCAGCGCGGTGCCGCTGGGTGCGTCGGCCTTGTAGCGGTGGTGCGCCTCCAGGATCTCCAGGTCGTAGTCGTCGCCCAGCAGTTTCACGGCCTGGGCCGCCAGGTGGTTCAGCACGTTCACCACCTGGCTGAAATTGGTGGCCTGCAGCACCGCGACCGTCCGGGCCAGCTCGTCGATCCGGGCCTGGTCCGCTTCGGTCAGCCCCGTCGTACCGACCACCAGCGGCGAGCCCGACGCCCCGCAGAAGGCTGCCGCCGCCCGGAAGCCCGCGGGCAGGGTGAAATCGATCACCGCGTCGTAGCGGCCCTCAAGCCCCGGCGAGGCGGGGTCGGCCGCGTCCACCGCGGCGGCGACGTGCAGCCCCGGGTCGTGGGTGGCGAGGGCAACCAGACGCTGACCCATGCGACCGGCGGCCCCGTGGATGGCGAGTTGAAGCGGGTCAGGGGACATCGGGCCTCCTCGGGGCGGGGGTGGGTTCAGGGGGCGGCGCAGGCGGTTCTGCGACACATGGCGGGCGGCAGCCGGCGGGAACCGCCCGCCCGCCGCGCGTACAATACCCGCGGTTCGATCCCGCGGCCGCTCGGCCACGCGCATTCCACCTTCCCCCGACCCCGTTCAACAGGACCTAGCTTTGGCTTTTTTCGGCAAGAAGAAGAAGGACGACTCCGACTCCGGCGGCGAGGGGGATTCCGACGCGTCCGGCGACTCGGCCGCCGGCGTCAGCGGCTTCACCCGGAACGAGGGCAAGGCCCGCAAGTTCTTCGACCACGCCGAGGGCGCGGTCGAGAAAAACAGCCTCGACTTCGCCATCGAGATGTATGTCGGCGGGCTCCGCTTCGACCCCGACAACATGATCCGCCACGAGCAGCTGCTGGCCGTTGCCCAGCGCCGCAAGGCCGCGGGCGGCAAGAAGGCCGGCTACAAGGACAAGAAGTCGCTCGGCCCGTCACTGGTCGACAAGATGCTCCTGGCCGAGAAGGTCTGGGCCTACGACTTCACCGATCAGGACAACGCCATCGACTTCTTCAGCCGCGCCGTCGCAGCCGACCAGGCCGAGTCTGACCTGAACCTCACCGAGGTGGCCGACTGGATCGGCACCATGGCCCTGGAGATCCCCGTGGCGAAGCCGCGGCTGAGAAACTGGACCAGGATCCGTGACCTGTTCGAGAAGGCAGGCATCTACGACAAGGCCGTGCTCGCCTGCCGCAAGGCGCTGCACATGGACATGAACAGCGAGGCGCTGCAGCAGTCGATGAAAGACCTGGAGGCCCAGGCCTACTCCAGCAAGAGCACCTCGACCGACGATGGCGGCTTCCGCGACAACATCAAAGACAAGGAGTTCGCCGCCGAGTCCGCGGGGGGTTCCACCCGTGCCGAATCAAAGGTCGACCAGGCCATCGCCGCGCGACGCGCAGAATACGAAGAAGACCCCGAAGATCTGGACCGCCTGAAAAAACTTGTCGACGCGCTGCTCAAAAAGGAAACCTTCGAAGAAGACGAGCAGGCGATGAAGCTGCTCACCCGAGCGCACAAGACCTCGGGCCAGTACAACTTCAAGGCCCGAGTGGGCGACATCAAGATGAAGCAGTTCAATCGCGAGCTGCGTCAGCTCAAGCAGTTCGTCGAGGCCGCCCCCGACGACGACACCTACCGCGAGCGGTACACCCACACGCTCAAGGAAAAGCTCGCCTTCGAGACCGAGGAGTACGCCGAGCGGGTCAAAAACTACCCCACCGACCTGCGCCTCAAGTACGAGCTGGGGCGCCGTCAGTTCGCAAGCGGCCAGTTCGACGACGCCATCGGCTCGCTGCAGCAGGCCAGTGAAGACCCCAAGAGCCGCACCTCGGCCCGCATGTATCTCGCCCGCTGCTTCATGAAGAAGGAGTGGTACGACGAGGCCGTCGAGACCATTACCAACGCCGCCGAGGCCTACGGCATCACCGATGACCCCACCGGCAAAGAGCTGAACTACGACAAGCTGAAGGCCCAGCTGGCCGCGGCCGAACACAACGGCGACCCGGAGATGGCGGAAGCCGCGGCGAAGACCGCTTCTGAGATCGTGCGGGCCGACATCGGCTACAAAGACATCCGCAACCTCAAGACCCAGTCCGCTGCGCTGGTGAAGAAGCTGAAAGGCTGACGCACGCCAAGGCGGCGCAAGCCCCCTCCCAGTTTCTTGCCCGGATGGGCGACGCCGCCCGGAGGCATTGACTCTGGCGCAGGGTGGGTCAAGGGCCGCCGGACCCACCGCGCCGCGGAGCCGCAAGCCCTCAAACCGACGCCCCCCTGGAACCCGGGTGCCACGGCCTGCAGGCCGTGCCGCGTCCCCGCAACCCCGGCCATGACCACCCCCGCCCCCCGCGCCACCGCCCTCATTCCCGCCCGCTTCGCCAGCACCCGTTTCCCCGGCAAGCCGCTGGCGAACGACACCGGCAAGCCGCTCATCCAGCACGTCGTCGAGCGCCTGGCCAGCTGTGCGACGCTCGACCGCGTCGTCGTCGCCACCGACGACGCCCGCATCCACGACGCCGTGCGCGCCTTCGGCGGCGAGAGCGTGATGACCGGCGAGCACGAGAACGGCACCGCGCGCCTCGCCGAGGCCGCCGCGACGCTCGGCCTCGCCGACGACGCGCTGGTCGTCAACGTGCAGGGCGACGAGCCCGAAATCCCCCCGCAAACCGTCGATGCCCTGGTCCGCGGCCTGGCCGCCGACCCCGGCGCCGACATGGCCACGCTCGCCGCGGTCTTCGGCCCCGGCGAAGACACCACCGACCCCAACGTCGTCAAGCTCGTGCTCACCCGCCACCACCGCGCGCTCTACTTCTCGCGCAGCCCCATCCCCCACGACCGCGACGGCGACGGGCATCCCACCGTCTACAAACACCCGGGTCTCTACGCCTACCGCAAGCCCTTCCTCGATCGTTACGCCGGCCTCGAACCCACCCCGCTCGAACGGGCCGAAAAACTCGAACAGCTCCGCGTGCTTGAACACGGCTTCCAGATCGCGGTGATCCACGCCGACGCCCCGCACCCGGGCATCGACACCCCCGCCCAGTACGCCGACTTCGTCGGCCGGTGGCGGGAGGCAACGGAAGCGTGATCGTGCGGGGGCGAGAGCGTTCGCAAAGCCGAACGTTCTCGCCCCCGCACGATCACGCCACAGGCACTCCCGCCAAGCGGCCTGCGGCCGCACCGCGCAATTCCCCCAAAGTAGCAGGCACACTCCGTGTGCCGTCCGCCTGCGCCGACACCCCAACATTGCTCCCTCCCCGAAGACTCCGCCATCTCCCCCACCCCCCGTGGCACGGACGTCCCGTCCGTGGTCGGCCCACCGGGCCGAATCGCCCGCGAAAGACGCCAAGCCATGCTCACCCTCTACGGCATCTCCACATGCGACAGCTGCCGCAAAGCCCGCAAGTCACTCGACACCCGCGGCGTCCCGTACACCTTCGTCAACCTCAAAGAGCAGACCCCGCCCGCCGACCTGCTTCAGGGTCTATTTGACGCCGGCGCGATCAGGCCCGAGAAGTGCCTTAACACGGCGGGGGCCCGCTACCGCGAACTCGACCTCAAAACCCGCCGCGCCACGATGACCCCCGCCGACTACGCCGCCCTCTTCGCCGCCGAGGGCATGGTGCTCAAACGCCCCTTCGTCACCGACGGCACCCGGGCCACCGCCGGCTTCAAGGCCGACGCCTTCGACGCGGCGTGGCCGGGCTGAACCGCCTGCCGTCCACCACAACACTGAAATCTGAAATCTACTGGTTTTTTAGTAGACACGGCCGCCGCTCACTACTAGTATTTCAGTAGATGAGTGCCCCACCCCCCACCGACGCCGAACTCCAGGCCCTCTCGGTCCTCTGGGACGCCGGGCCCTCCACCGCCCGCGCCGTGCTGGACGCCATGCCCGACGGCAAGGCGCGGTCCTACACCACCGTGCTCTCCACCCTGCAACAGATGGAAGCCAAGGGCCTGGTGAAACGCGCCGGCTTCGACGGCCGGGCCATCGTCTACAAGCCCGCCGCCGCCAAGCGGCGCGTGCTCGGCCCCGTGCTCAAGCGGCTGGTGCAGCGCGCCTTCGCCGGCCGCCCCGCCGACGTGGTGCAGCACCTCCTGCAAGACGGCGGCAAGATCACGCCACAAGAACTCTCCCGTATGCGAAAGCTCATCGACGACGCCGAACAGCAGATGAAAGGCGACACGTGATTCCCGCCCCCCTCACCTGGTTCGAATCCGCCGCCGCCCACGACCTGGGCCGGGTCCTGCTGCACACCCTCTGGCAAGCCCCCCTCGCCGCCGCCGCGCTGTGGGGCGTGCTCAAAACCCTCCCCGCCGCCCGCGCCCAAGCCCGCTGTGCCGCGGGTGTCGGCGCGATGCTCACCGTCGTCATCGCCGCGTTTTTCACCCACGCCGTCATCACTCAAGCGTCCACCTCAGAATCCCCCACCCCAACCTCCGTCATTCCCGCGCAGGCGGGAATCCCGTCGCCGCGGCTCGACGCCCACGAGAACGTCACGCCGATAGCCAACCCCACCCCGCGGGTCCGCTCCCTCACGGTCGCGGCTCGTCCTGTTTTGACGCTTCCATCCCTCGCCCTCACCGCCTGGGCCGCCATCGCCACCCTCCTGCTACTCAACACCCTGCGCAGCGTTCTCGCCACCCGCCGCCTCACCCGCGGCCCCGGCGTCAAGCCCGTCGATCCCGGGGCGCAGGACGTTTTGCAAGACTTGCAAAAGCGCCTCCACATCCGCCGCGCCGTCCGCCTGCTCACCAGCGCCGCCGCCCACACCCCGTGCGTCCTGGGCGCCATGTTCCCCGTCATCGTCCTGCCCCCCGCTCTTGCCGCCGGCCTCACCCCCGATCAGCTCCGCGTCGTGCTCGCCCACGAACTCGCCCACATCCGGCGCCACGACTACCTCATCAACCTCCTGCAGCGCCTCGTCGAAGCCCTGCTGTTCTTCAACCCCGCCGTGTGGTGGATCAGCCGCCAGCTCCGCGTCGAACGCGAAGCCGCCTGCGACGCCATCGCCGCGAGCGCCCTCGACGACGACCGCGTGCACGTCGCCCGCACGCTGGTGGATGTGCTTCAGCAGCTCAGTCCCGCGCCCCCACCCACGACCGCCATGGCCCTGGGCCAACCGCACCAGGAGCGCCCCCTCACCACCCGCATCCAACGCCTGCTCCACCCCCACCTCCCCGACGCCGTCCGCCTTCCCTGGCCCACCCTCCTGCTCGCCCTGCTTCTCACCGCCGCCACCCTCTACGGCGTCGCCTGCGGCACCGAAAGTGCCGCCGTCGCCATCGACAAAATCGTCAACCCCGAAAAGTACGTCGACGACACCCGTGAACTCGTCGCTTCCCAGCCGGTCCGCAACGCCACCCCGTCACCCGAGGAACGCCCCACCCTCCGCGGCACCGTCGTCGCCCACGACGGCGCCTCCCTCGACGGACGTGAAACCAGCCTCGTGCTCGTCGGACACGGCGTCAACACGATGAGCCTCCGAAGCGACCCCGACGATCCGACCCGACTGATCTTCGACGCCCCCGGCTACGCCTCCGCCGATGCCCGCCTGCTCGCCCGCGTCGCCGGCTACGGCCCGGTGGCCAGAGACGAGCTTGAGCTCAAGCCCGGACGAACCACCGACGGCATCCGGCTCGTCCTGCCCCCGGCCCGCGACCTGCCCGTCCGCATTACCGACCCCGACGGTCAGCCGATCGACAACGTGCAATTCGAATACGTCTCCGCGACCATTTCGCAGTCGGGCACCACCGGCGGCCAACACCTTCGCTTGGACGACCTGTCAACCGACGTCAACGGCCGCATGATTCTCCCCGACACCGGCCCCATCCAATACCGCGGCGTCGTCGAAACCCCCGGCTACGAGCGCCTCGTCACGACCCTCACCCCCGCCGCCGGCGACACGTGGGACATCACGCTCCACCCGGCGCTGCCCGTCACCGGGCGCGTCATTGACGCCCGATCGGGCGATCCCGTCGCCGGCGCCCGCATCTTCCTGGCGTGGGACGGCACGTCCAACCCGGCGACGGACCACCGACAGACACACCATCGCACCGAGCAACCCCGGGCCACCACCGACGCCGATGGACGCTTTGCACTCACCTCGCTCACCCGCGGCGCCCGGCAAACGCTCTACATCGAAGCCGACGACCACAGCCCCATGATCCTGCGTGACGTGACCCCCGCCGCGGATACCGAGCCGCTGAGTATCGCCCTGTCGCCTGCGATCCGCCCGCGCATTCGTGTCCTCGGCGATATCGATCGCCTGCCCGTTGACCAACGGGGCAACCCGACCCTCCGGCTTGAGCAAACCGTCCGCTACCAGCCCAACTCCAGCTTCAGTACGTCCTTCGAAGCGAAACCTCTCCCCAACGACCCCACCCTCTTCGTCTTCGACCGCGCCGCCCTGCTCGACGGCGAAGCGTTTCTCACCGCAGGCCCCCTGCAAAGCGTGCTGACCGACCTGCGTGACGACGCCAACGACGTCATCACCCTCGACTTTTCCCGCGCCCCACCGGTCCGCGAAGTCGTCCTGAAGCTGGCGCCCCCCGCGGGCTGGCCCGTTCCCGAAGGCACCGCCAAGCTTCGCTACCACGCCGACCCGAAAGAACGCTGGAGTTCCATCGTCGAACTCCCGATCGAGAACGGCACCGTGCGTTTTACCGTCCCGCTCGATCGCGGAATGGCGCCGAAACAGCCTGCGAAGTTCACCCTGCTCTCGGTCGAGGCGCCGGGTTACTACCTGCCGGTGCCCACGGCCCACGGCGAAGACGACACCCCGGTCCCCGCGGGCGACGGCCCGCTGGCCATCGCACGCGTCATCCTGCCCGCCGGCGTGGTCACCGGTCAAGTGACCGACGCCCAAGGCCGGCCACTTGCCGACGCCCGACTAAGCCTGCAGATCATCGACGCCCCGGCCGACGGCAAACCCGACGCGAACGCCCTTTACGACTTTGACGCAGACAACCAAGGCCGTTTCATCATCTCACCCGCCCCCTTCGGAGGCACCTACCGCGTCCGCGCGTCCAGTTCGGCCGTCGGCCGGTTCGCCGGCGGTCAAAGCGAGCTATTCACCGTGACCGCCGACCAACCGCGTCCGGACCTCGCCGTCACCATCCCTCGCGGCACCGACGTCACCCTCACCGTGCGTGACCCCGAAGGGGACCCGGTGCCCCACGCCCCAGTAGACCTGAGCCGAAACCGCACCGTGGGTGGGAACGGCTGGAAGCCCCCCGAATACACCGACGCCCACGGCGTGGTGGTGCTTCATCATCTTGATCTTGAAGATGCGGACAGCACGTGGTCCGCCCTCATCGGCCCCACTTCGGAGCTGCGACCCCAGCGCGTCACGATCGACACCCACACCGTCGCGGTCTCCCTCGAACCAGGCTTCACCCTCCGAGGCCGGCTGCTGAACGCGGTAACCCGCGAGCCGATGGCCCACCGCCAGGTCGTCGCGAATGTCGCCTCTTATAAATCGAGTCACGAGCCGCTGGTCGACCAGACCGACCCCATCGAAACCGACGCCGACGGCACAGTTGTCTTCACCGGGCTTGAGCCCGGCTTCCCCTACCTGCTTCGCGCCCACTGGAGCAAGGACTGGGCCGAACCCGCCACGCTTGCGGCCCAACAAAGCGGCAAACCCAAGATTAATTTAACCCGTGCCACCCGCATCGAATTCACCGAAGACGGTCCCCGCACCCGGACCCTCGAGTTGCTTGTGGTTCCACAGAACGGACCTCAAGAAGCGGCACCCGCCGCCTACGTGCCCTACGGGGAAGCCCCGGATACAGCTCGCCAGCAAGCAGATTCGGAGCTCGCCGCGATCCACCGGGCGATCATGGCCGATCCGCCGGACAATCCCGCGGCCGCGGCCCGGGTTCGCGAATCGCTCGTTCAGGAGATCGAACGCTACTTGCAGACCCACCCCGACACCCCCTTCAAACCCGAACTGTTGTACTGGCTCGCGCGCCAGTTCCGTTCGCCGCAAACCGCCCCTGCCGACGAAGCCCGTTGGCTCAACTACGCCACCGAAGCCGACCGGCTTTACGGCGATCGCTTTAGCGCCAAGGGGGCGTCCAACCGGAGCCACCTCGCAAACCACGGCCACCACGACGATCGGGTCGCCTATTTCCTGTGGATGGCCCGTTTTCACGAGGGCCAAGCGACCCCCGAAGAGTTTCACCCGGTTCGAAACATCAGCGCCGTCGTCAAACACGGCCAGTCGATCCACTACACCCCCCGGATGCTGCAAGAACTACGGCTCGACCTGAGGAAAGACGCGGATCTCAGACTGAACGCCACCGCTCAGTGGGTCGTTCGCATGGCCACACCCGCCCAGCTCCACGACTCGGTCACGCAGCACCCCGGCACCCGCCTCGCCGAAATCGCCGCGGCCCAGCTCGCCCGCCAGCGCTGAGTCGCCGCGACCGGCACCGGGGGCGGCGAAACGGCAGACCCGCTGCAACCCCCCGCATCGCACCTCAGGCGGCTCACCGCCGCCGCCCCGCCCCCGCGACCACGGCGAGCACCCCCACCGCCGCCAGCGTCCCCGGCTCGGGCACGATCCGGAACACCTCGCCGCCCAGGTTCACCACGTACACGTTGCCGTCCAGGTCTTCGCCGAACGACGACACGCCGCCCAGCGTCCGGCCGTCGCCGGCCAGCAGTTCGGTGATGTTCGCCACGCTGCCGCCGGGGTTCGCCGGATCCAGCGACCAGACCTGCTGGCTGACGAAGTCGGCGAACAGGTAACGCCCCTGAAGCTCCGCCACCGGCCCGCGGTACAGCACCCCGCCGGTGACCGACTGCCCGCCGAAGCCGTCTAACGCCCGGTCGTAGTCGTAGATCGGATCGACCAGGCCCGGGGTCAGCGGCCCGCCCACCCCCGGCGTGGCGATAACGCCCTCGCGGATCCGCCAGCCGAAGTTCTGCCCGCTCGTGCCCGCCGGGATCAGGTCGATCTCCTCGCGGGCCCCCTGCCCCACGTCGCCGATGTACAGGTCGCCCGTCGCCCGATCGAACGACGCCCGGTACGGGTTCCGCACGCCGTAGGCGAAGATCTCGTCGCGCCCGGGATTGCCCGCACCCGCAAACGGGTTGTCCGCGGGGTTCGTGTAGGTGTCCCCCGACACGTCGATCCGCAGGACCGCCCCCAGCAGGTTCGTGGTGTTCTGCGCGTTGTTCTGCGGGTCGTTGCCGCCCCCGCCGTCGCCCAGGGCGATGTACAGCTCGTGCTCGCGCCCTGCCGGGGCCGCGGGGTTGAAGCCGATCCATCCGCCGTTGTGGTTGCCCTGGAACTGGTCGATCGTCAGCAGGTCGGTGCCCACGAAGGCCGGCTGCCCCGCCGCTCCCGGCGCGTACCGCCGCACGACGGTGTCGCCCGCCGCGTCGGTGAAGTTCACGTAGAACCGCCCGTTCTGCGCGTAGCCCGGGTCGAAGGCCAGCCCCAGCAGCCCCTGCTCGCCGCCGGTGCTCAGCGTGCCCGCGGGCAGAGTGAAGAACGTGCCCAGCGCGCCCGAATCCAGATCCAGCGTGCGGATGGCGCCGGTGTGGGCCTCGACGACGTAGCCGGTGTCGGCGTCCCCGGGCGCGGCCGTCAAGAACACCGGCCGGTTCAGGCCCGCCGCCACCCGCTCGGCCCCCAGTTGCTGTGCGGACACCGGGGCCACGTGTGCGATGGCCGCAGCCAGAGTCAAACGGGAAAACACAGAAGTTCGCATCGCGGTCTCCACCGGCGGACGCCGGGCTCAGGGAACGGGTTGTCAAACCGGAGGGTCGGCCCGAAACCACGGCGTGCCCGTGGCGGCTTTCCCGAATGTAACCCCGGGGCGAATCCCCACCAAGCGAAAAGTTGCGCTCCACCCTTTCCAGCGTGGTTGCCATCGTGCGGGCTTCACCCGCCGAGGTCGCCGGGCGGTCTGCGTTGGGGGAGCGGGCGACCGGCGGCGGCCGCCGGTCGCCCGCTCCCCCAACGCAGGTCTCACGAAGCCGAGTCTCGCGCCCTTCACGCGTTGCCCGGACCGACCGCCCCTGCTAACTTGGCCTATGCCCCCTGCCGCGAACCCAGCCAAAGCGACCGCCGATTCCTCGCCCCCCGGGTCCACGCAGGACCTGCTCAACGAGGTCGGGCACGCCACCCAGGACACCGAGTTTTTCAACCCCATGCCCCCGGGATACGTCCCGGGCCGGCACAAGTACGTCGTGGTGTTTGGCACCGTGATCTCGGGCATCGGCAAGGGGATCTTCTCCTCGTCGCTGGCCAAGCTGCTGAAAGACAAGGGCCTGAAGGTCGCCCCCATCAAGATGGAGGGCTACCTGAACATCGACTCGGGCACGCTGAACCCCTACCGCCACGGCGAGGTGTTCGTGCTCGACGACGGCTTGGAAACCGACATGGACCTGGGCACCTACGAGCGGCTGCTCGACCAGGACCTGGGCCGGGGCAACTACGTCACCAGCGGGCAGATCTTCAAAAAGGTGCTGGAGAAAGAGCGCGCCGGCGGCTATCTGGGCCGCGACGTGCAGATGATCCCCCACGTCACCGGCGAGGTGAAGTACATGGTCCGCGAGCTGGCCGTTCGGCAGGACGCCGACGTGGTCTTCATTGAGGTCGGCGGCACGGTGGGCGACTACGAGAACGGTTTCTATATCGAAGCGCTGCGTCAGCTGGCCTTCGAAGAGGGCGCGGGCAACGTGTGCTACGTCGCGCTCACCTACGTCATCGAGCCGCCGGCCCTGGGCGAGCAGAAGACCAAGGCCGCCCAGCTGGGCCTGAAAAAGCTGCTCGAAGCCGGCGTGCAGCCGCACATCATCGCCGCCCGGGCAAAAAACCCGGTGGAGCAGGGCGCCAAAGAAAAGATCGCGATGTTCAGCAACGTGCCCACGTCGCGGGTGTTCTCGATGCACGACCGCGCGAGCATCTACAACATCCCCGAGTCGCTCCGCGAAGAGGGCATGGACCGCGGTGTGCTCACCATGCTCGACCTGCACGGGCGGCTGGACGCCCGACATGAAGACAAGGCACGGGCCGAGTGGAAGGGCTTCGTCAAAAAGATCAACGCCAAACGCAAATACCGCGTCCGCATCGGTCTCACCGGCAAGTACGCCGCGCTGCGTGACGCCTACGCCAGCATCGACAAGGCCGTCGAGCACTGCGCCGCCCACCTGAACACCGACGTGCAGTTCGACTGGATCGACACCACCAAGATGGCCTCGGCCCACGCGCCCCGGGCCCTCGAGGGCTTCCACGGCGTGATTGTGCCCGGCGGCTTTGGCCACCGCGGCACCGAGAGCAAGATCGCCTGCGTTCAGCACTGCCGCGAGACCGGGCTGCCCTACCTGGGCATCTGCCTGGGCTTCCAGATGGCCGTCGTCGACTTCGCCCGCAACGTGGTGGGCCTGACCGACGCGGCGTCCACCGAGTTCGATCCCGACGCCAAAAACCCGGTCATCGACATCCTGCCCGAGCAAAAGAAGATCGAGGGCCTGGGCGGCAACATGCGGCTGGGCGGCAAGAACGTGCTCATCAAGCCCGACACCCTGGCCGCCGCGCTGTACGCCGACCAGCTCCGCGGGCAGAAGCCCGAGCGGCAGACCGTCCGCCACCGCTTCCGCCACCGCTACGAGGTCGACCCCAGCGCCATCGAGATGCTCGAAAAGGCCGGGCTCGTGTTCTCGGGGCGTCACCCCAGCCAGCCCATCATGCAGGTGCTCGAGCTGCCCCAGCCGGGCACGCCGGGCACCGGGGGCCGCCCTACCCACCCGTTCTTTATTGGCGGGCAGTTCCACCCCGAACTGCTGGGCCGCCCACTGAAGCCCGAGCCTCTCTTCATGGGGTTGATCGCGGCGGCGATCCGCCACGCCCACCCCGAAGCGGCCCGCGAAGAGATCAGCGATCGTTGGCTGATCGAGCGCGGGCTCCAGCCGTCGGGCTGATCGAAAGCCGCGGACCGAGCGCGGCAGGGCTTGCGCCAAACCCGGCGTCATTTCCGAAAACGCCTATCAAAATCGCAAGAACTTCGTTCACTCGGGTTAACCCGGGCAGAAAATGCAGACGACGGGAGCACTCCCCCGATAGGGGCAGCGTCGCGCTGATGGATCAGCGTGCCCTCATGTCCGCCCGCCCACCGGGCCCTATTTGAAAGCCTGCTTCTATGAAAAACGTTCTCTCTATCGGTGCCGCATCGGCGTTTACCCTGGCCATCGCGGCTCCCGGCCACGCCGGTACGGTCACCCTCGGCAACGGCGACGTGATCGAGGGCGAGGTCGTCAGCAGCACCGACACCGGTGTCGAGCTCATCCACAAGGACCTGGGGACCCTGAACATCCCCGCCGACAACGTGGCGGGCATGAAGCTGAGCAACTCCGACCCCGCCTACACCGGCGGCGGCGGCGGCTGGTTCTTCCCCGGCTGGGACAAGAGCATCAAGGCCGGCTTCAGCGGCGCCTCGGGCAACTCGGACAACCTCAACTTCTACGCCAGCTTCGCAACCGACTACGAAGACGAGCAGGACCGCTGGATCATCGATGCGAATTATTTCTACAGCGAGAGCGACGGCGAAGAGACCCAAAACGAGCTCACCGCCCGGGTCATCAAAGACTGGCTGATCCCCGGTGAAGCCTATTTCTACTGGGCAAGCCTGCAGTACCAGCGTGACGAGTTCACCATCTGGGAAGAGCGGGTCAGCGGGTACGTCGGTGCCGGCTACGAGTTCATCAACCGCCCCGATGACTTCGAACTGGTCGGCCGCCTGGGTGCGGGTGCGAACTACGAGTCTGGCCAGGTCGGCGATACCACCCCCGAGCTGTTCGCCGGCCTCGAAGCTAACTGGACCATCGACGATCAGAGCTCGCTCAAGGGCTTCGCGTACCTCTACCCGTCGCTGGACCCGGCTTTCAGCGACTGGCGGGGCCAGAGCGGCCTGACCTACAAGCTGGCCATCGCCAGCGCCCGGGGCATGAGCCTCGAACTGGGCGTCCGCAACGACTACAACTCCAAGACCGAAGACCCATTCGACGCGAACGATGTCAAGTACTTCGGCGCCTTGGTCTACGACTTCTGAGCCCACCGCCGCCCACGACTGAATCCGGCCGGCCGCCCCTTGGGGCGGCCGGCTTTTTTTTGTGTCGCCTCCCGCCACGCCCGGACGTCCAACCCCGTTATCGCCCCCCCGAAGAGAGGTTGAGGGCCCGGCCGCCCGGCGGCCGATCGGTGGGGGATGCCGCCCGCCTCCCCTGCCACTCTTTCCCCCGCCCGCCCTCCCGCCCGCCCCCCGACGCCCGGCGCATCGGCCCGCGAGGCCGCGCCCGAAGGCTTCGAGATCGTGGACAACCCCGCCCGCCTTTTCGACCCCGAGGCCACCCTCATCATGCGGGCGATCCGCCCGCCCGCGCTCACCCACGGCCTGGACATCTGGACCACGCGGGTGCTCGAAAAGCCGATCCACGACCTGGTCTGGACGTCGGCCCGCGGCGTGCACGCCGCCTTCCGGCGTGCCGCCAAGAGCAATCGCGACTTCGACCTCGCCCGGCACCTGGCGGCCAGCAACCTGTACGCACTGGGCACCGACACCGCCGCCACGCTGCGCGGACTGGGCCTGAGCCCCCGCCTGGTCGCGGCCGACCCCGCCGGACTGGTGCGGCGGCTGCCGGCGGCCGAGCTGCGCAAGCAACGCGTGGCCCTGCAGCTCGACGCCGCGGACGCGTCCGCCGACCGGCGCGACGGCCACCCCGTCACCGCGTTCCTGCGGTCGGTCCGAGCCCGGACCTACGCGGTCAGCGTGGGCACGCCTCAATCGGCCTCCGTGCGAGGTTCGGCGACCTCACCTCACCCGTCGGCCGAGCGGGCTGCGCCCGCAAGGACGGGTGAGGCGTGGGGCGTTTAGGGTTTAGCGAAGAATCCTTCGGGGCCCACCGTTCCGCCGCCATCCGAATCACTGCACCCGCCGACCGATGCCGCGGCGATCCAGCATGCGCCGGCGATCAGGGCCCCGCTCGACTGGAGGAAGTAGCGTCGGGTCAGCCGCATCGCGCAAGATCCGGGAGGTCGGGGGACCGCTCCTCCAAGACCAAGTCAGGGTAACCCCGACCCGGCCGTCGCTCCGAGTCCGGTGGCCTTCGCGGGCGACGCCGGGGGTGCCCCCCCCTCCGGCCCCTCGTCCGCCGCCCCGGAGCCCCCCCCGCCCCCGCCGGCGGGACCCCCCGAATCCTCAGATCGGCCGATAAAAATGCAAGCCGCCGCCCCCTGCGGCGTCGCACACCTGTACGGCGGGCAGTGCCCCGCTTTATCGGACTGCAGGCTGCAGCGTTCAGGTCAGCCCCACGGCTGACCGACATCCAGACCCGCTCGCCCGCCCCGGTCCCTCCCCTGCGGAACGGACCGCCGCGGCGGCGGGCATCCGGGCGACCCCTAGCCCCGCCGGTCCTTCCCCTGTGAAGACAGACGGAATGGGGTAACGTCCGAGAACCTGCACGCTCTCCGCAAACACTGGCCGCGCAATACGGCCACGCGAAGAAGCCCCGCCCGCAGGACGCCCCCTCCCACCCTTAGCCTTGGAGTTGATGTGGTACACGCTTGGTTATCCGTTCTGCAGACCGCCGCCCCCCGCGACACCGCCGAACCCGGACCACGGCCGCGCGTGGTGCGCCGCAACGCCGCCACGGCGGCAGTCTTACAGCCGCTCGAGAACCGCACGCTGATGAGCGGCGACGGCCTCACCCCGCAGTTCGACTCTTACCGCGACGACGAATACGCCACCGTGTTTCCAGGAGCCGCCGCCCCCGCGTCCGACGCGGTCGCCCCCTTCTACACCGTGTTCGACGCCACCGAGACGTTTCTGAACCGCGGCGACGGCAACGAGCAGCAGCGGGCCGACCTGGTCAACGCCGAGTACCGCTGGTCAATCGACGGTAACGCCGCCGCGCAGCGTGACGGCGGCGGCCGCCTGGTCCGCGACGTGGTGGGCAACACGACGAACGCCGAGGGCCTGGTGGTGGGGCACGTGTTCGACGAGGCCGGGGTCTACACCGTCACCCTGGACGTGAGCCTGACCCACGCCGACGGCGTGGTTCACCGCGCCTCCACGTCGCAGACGATCCAGATCGATCACGAGGTGCCACGCGGCTTCACGGCCGACTCGTTCCGCAACGACCGCTTGTGGGAGCGCGACGTGGACGGGGCCGAGTACCGGCTGATTGGCGGCAGCGCCGCCGATGCCGCCCGCCTGGCCGCCGCGGCCCCCGCCGGCGTCAGGATCAGCCACTACAGCGCCGGCAACTTCAGCCACGCCTTCCGTGACGATCTGGATGGGGTCCGCGTCTACTTCAACCGCGGCGAGACCTACACCTTCGACAACCGCAACGGCCTGATCGACCTGCCCGACGCCGACGACCTCTACATCGGCGCCTACGGCAACGCCTCCGCCGCGCCCCGGCTCGATGTGGCCGACAACTACCGCAACAGCGGCGGCGGCAGCGAGGGCATCTTCCGCGTACTCAACGGCTCGAACGGCGTCACCATCGAAGGCCTGAATCTTGAAGGCCGCGGCGACAACAACAACCTCTCGACGGGCAACGGCGGCGACGGCCTGGCCGCCGACCTGAAGCGGAGCGGCAGCGAAGAGGGCTTGCTCTCGGGGGTGGTGTCTTACGACGCCCGCTCGGTGCTGCTGCGCGACCTGGATATCAGCCGCGTGTCGCAGCACGGCGTGCAGACCAGCGGCGAGGGCACCGACGGCCTGGGCATCTTCGACAGCACGCTGCACGACCTGTCGCGCTACGGCGCCTATCTGGGCGTGGACAACGGTTCGGCCCTGGCCGGCGGCAGCACCTTCGGCAACTTCAGCGTGTCAGGCAGCCACTTCTACAACCTCAGCGGCGGCGAGCACGGCGTCCGTGTCCAGGGGCTGACGCCCAGCAGCGTCGACGACGACAAGCCGTTCCTGAACAACGTCTACATCGCGAACAACGTGATCGAGACCCGTCCCGAAGCGCCTTCCAAGACCGCGATTCAGGTCCGCGGCAACACCCAGCACATCGTCATCGACGGCAACACCGCGGACCGCGTGATCGGCCTGCAGCCACAGAACCGCACCCACGGCGCCTACGAACAGATCCGCCTCGCGCAGGTCTTCGACAACTACGTCGGCCTCAGCCGTGCGGCGTTCCCCGGCACGGGTGATGATCACGCCCACGGCTACTTCGCGTTCCAGATCTACGCCGACGACGTGAGCGTGCGGCAGAACATCGCCGACGACTTCAACATCGGCTTCGACATCGCGGGCTCCCGGACGGGCAACAACCCGATCGCCGGCCGGGCCCGCAACAACGTATTCGTCGATGGCAACGTGCTGCTTAACCGCGACCGCGCCGGCCTCCGCAACTCCGAGTACACCTTCCGCGACTCGCGGCTGGCTTCTTTCGAACACCTGAACCGCGTCACCCTGACGAACAACCAGAGCTTCAACGTCAGCTTCACCGGACGCGGGATCGACCACCTCGAATCCGTCGCGGGGCAGAGCAACCGGGGGCCCGCGCCGCAGCAGAGCGGCAACGCCCTGGGCCAGACCCTGACGGGGCTGCCGTCGGGCGCCAACCCCACCCGGTCGATCATCGACGCCGCGTCAACGCTGCGTGAACGCCTCTTCGGGGCCGGCACGGCGATTCCCGCGACCCCGACGGCACCCGACGCGCCGGCTTCACCCAACGCGCCCGCGGCGCCGGCTTCACCCAACGCGCCCGCGGCGCCGATCGACGGCGACCCCTACGAGCAAAACAACACCCCCGGCTCTGCGTTCGCGCTGGGCGGCAGCAGCCTCAGCAGCTTCCGGGGCCCGGCCCTGACCGACGTGAACCGCGGCGGCGACTACTACCGGCTGAACCACGACGGGGGCGACCTGAACCTGACCCTTGACGCGGACCGCCCCGTGGCCGTGCAGCTGTTCGCCGGCACCGGCAACACGATCCACCGCAACGGCCAGATCGATCCCCAGCGCGAAAACAACGGAGCACAGGGCTGGTCGAACCTTTCTGCGGGCGTCTACACCGTGCTGGTCTACGGCCGCGGCAGCGGCGGCACGCCCTACGACCTGACCTGGGACACCCGCGCCACGCCGTCGCCACCCGCCACCCCGACCCCCGATGCGGCCCCCACGCCCAACGCCGGACCCGACGCCTACGAGTCGAATAACAACCCCGGCGAAGCCTCCCGACTGAGCGGCCGCACCGGCTCACTGGATACCGCCTCGGGATGGGCCACTGTCGACGCCGACCGCCGCGGCGACTACTACGCCATCGATGTCGGCGGCGGCCCGCTGGCCCTGCGGCTCACCACCACGGACCCCGACACGACCGGCCTGGGCCTGGAGCTGTACCGCGGCGTGAGCTCCAACCTGCACGCCAACGCCCCGCTGCGGCCCGACCGCACCGGCGGAGCCGGCAACAGCGTGCAGCGATGGGACAACCTCAACGGCGGCCAGTACACCGTGCTGGTCTACGGTTCCCACGCGGCCGAAGGGCTCGGTTACAACCTCGACTGGTCGCAGGCCTGAGCCGATCCAGACGCGGGGTGAAGGCCCCGGCAACGCCCGCGCACACCAATCCGACACCCGTGGCCTTCACCGGCCGCGGGTGTCTTCGCGTTCCGGGCCAACCCGCCGCATCCACGCCGCGAGCCCCCGACCCGCCGCGTCACCCGGCCGCCTCGCCGATGCATCGCTCGCCGCTCATATCACAGCCGGGGCTCCTCCAGCGGCACGGGGCACACGTCGCGCCGCCCGCACCCCGCGCAGTGCGTGCCTTCCCACAGGTCGTTGAAACGCCCCAGCACCGCGTCGACCAGCGCCGGATCCTCGGTGGTCATCCCCCACTCAAAGTTGCGCCGGGTCGGCCCCTTGGCTCCCAGCCCGGCACCGGTCAGGTTGGCGCTGCCCAGGTACAGCCAGTTTGCGTCCACCACCACGGCCTTGGCGTGCAGCCGCGGGCAGCGGCGGACGGTCAGGTTGTCCGGCAGCCCGCTCTTGTTCTTCGACGCCCGCTTCATCTGAGCCAGCGCGGGCCCCGACGGCACCCCGCTGTGCAGCACCCGCACCTCCACGCCGCGTGCCGCCAGCCCGATCAGGTGCTCGACCACCGATGGCGCGTCGCGATCCCCCGATGACTGCGGCACCAGCATCGCTTTGAAGTCCGCCGTCGAGATCTCCAGGCTCGACGTCGCCCGCAGCATCGCGTCCCGCACCACCGCGGTCAGGTGTTGGTGGTCGAAGACCAGCGACACGCTGCCCGACGGCGGGCCGAGGTCGGGGGCGAGGGTGAGGTCGTGGCGGGCCATTTCAGATTTCAGATTTACGATTGCAGATTGAAAGCCCCCCGCCGGCAACATCCCGATTTCAAATCTGAAATCTGAAATCAAAAATCTGAAATCGATTCAGTCCCCGAAACACACCCCCAGCCGCCGCGCCGTCCGCACCCACGGGTGGTCCGCCGGCACCTCCTTGCGGTTGCCCGCCACCTGATCCAGAGGCACGGCCACCGCGTCTTCCCCGCGGGCCGCCACCATCACGCCGAACGTGCCCTCGTTCACCAGTTCAGCCGCCCGCACGCCCAGCCGGCTGGCCAGCAGCCGGTCGCCCGCCGACGGCGTGCCGCCACGCTGCAGATGGCCCAGGATCGTCATCCGCGACTCCAGGCCCGTCAGCTCCTCCAGCTGCTCGGTCACCCGCAGCGTGCTGCGACGCTCGATCTCCGCGATGCGGGCGATCTCCTCACGCGCCGCCTTGGCCTCCTTCTTCTCCTTTTTCTCCTCGGCCTTGTCTCGCCGCTTCACCGCCACCGCCATCGCGTCCGCGTCGGGGCGTGACAGCGCACCCTCGGCCACCGCCACGATCGAGAAGTGTTTGCCCCGCTGGGTACGGGCCCGGATCGCCTCGGCCACCACCGCCGGGTCGTAGGGGATCTCGGGGATCAGCACCACGTCGGCCCCGCCGGCCAGGCCCGCGCCCAGCGTCAGCCAGCCGGTGCGGTGGCCCATGATCTCCACGACGATGATGCGGTTGTGGCTGGTCGCGGTCGAGTGCAGCCGGTCGATGGCGTCGGTCGCGATGCCCAGCGCCGTGTCGAATCCGAACGTCACGTCGGTCTGCGACACGTCGTTGTCGATGGTCTTGGGCAGCGTGACCACGTTCAGCCCGGCCTTGACCAGCCGCAGCGCGTTCTTCTGTGTGCCGCCGCCGCCCAGGCACACCAGCCCGTCGAGGTGGTGGCGGTGGTACGTCTCCACGATCGCGTCGGTCATGTCCACCGTCTTGCCGCCCACGTTCATGCGGTGCGGCTTGTCGCGGCTGGTGCCCAGGATCGTCCCGCCCACGGTCAGGATGTTGCTCAGCGCCGCGCGGTCCAGGTTGATCGTGCGGTCCTGCATCAGCCCGCGGAACCCGTCGCGGAACCCGGTCACCTTCATGCCGAAGTCGTTGATCGCCGTGCGACCGACGCCGCGGATCGCCGCGTTCAGCCCCGGGCAGTCGCCGCCCGAGGTCAGGATGCCGATGTGCTTGCCGCTCATGACGTTCACTCAGATCTGATTTGGGAAGTCGCCGGGCAAAGGTTACCGCCGTCACGCCTGCGGCGCTCCGGTATCGCACAACGCCAAGGCATTTATCGCAAAGTTGAGTGGCGGGGGTTGATCTTCGACGGCGGTGCATTCGGGGCCACCCCGCACAGCCAGGTTGCAGACACCGAGGTGAAAAGGCGAGAACGGACCCGACGCAAGCGATGGGGAGAGTCGCGGTGAGAGGCGATCAGGTCGGAGCTCGAAATGCAGGGGAGATTCACCCCCCACGATCCTCACTGCCAATCGATCCGCTCGTACCCGTTCGGAACCTCGACAACGAACGCCGCGTCGCCCAACGCCGGATCGTTGACCTTGTACCCGCGCAGTTCGGTGCGGTATCGAGCCGGCGCGGACGACGCCTCAATACGGTCCTCCAGCGAGGTCTGGTTGCTCGCTTCGTCCGCCGGCGCCTCGGGCATCAATCGCGGATCCAGGCGGTTCTCTTCCCGCCAGGCCCAGGTCGGCAGCCACGCCCCGGGCAGCACCTCCTCAAGCCGCTCGACCCGCGCTCGCGAGACCCTCTCGCCCGCCCGGAAGTGATCGACCCCGAGCAGCGTGTACCCTCGCGCGGGATCCAGCCAGAGACTGGCCGACAACCGGTCCTCTCCGCCCCACTGTGCGTCCACCCGCACCGTGTCCACCGTGCCGAGCGTTTCCCGCGCGACCCGGACCCCTTCGCCGTCGTCCCTCAGCGCCCGCAGCGTGTCCGCCACCGACCGCCAGGACCAAAACAAGCCCAGCGACGCGTTGAACGCCCGCCCCGACGCCACATCCGCGCTGTCGGACGTCATCCCCGTGGGCAGGCCCCGCTCCACCAAGACCGTCTGATCAGGCCCCGGGTTGCCCGGCACGCCGTTGGTGTGCCGCACCGTGGTGCCTGTTTCCCCATCGAAGCCCGCTTCAAAAACATGCTCAACCCATGACGCCGCCCCGTCAATCCACGGGCTGATCTGCCGGTCTACCCGCAGGCGCAGGCGGCCACCCACCCGGTTTTCGTACCACACCGCCCCGGACATGCCTTCGGGCGTGTCCTCCCACACGCCCGGGTCGGTCTGGCGTTGCACCACGCCGGTGAACTCCACGCCGAGTCGGTCGATCCGTGCCGAGGCCTCCCCCAACGCGGCGATCACGTCTTCGACCGAGGGCGGATCGCCTGCATCCGCCCGAGCGTCTGCCCCGCCGTCCGCGCCGATCTCCGCACCCACCGACCGCCGCCGGATCACAAACAACTCCTCGATCTGTTGCGCGACGCCCCCCGCCCCGGCCACCGCGTCGAGCAGTCGGACATCGCCGTGAGGCAAGGGATAGACCGCCGGCTGCGTGCCCCCTTCCGTGCGCTCAGCCAGAACAGAAAAGGTCATCGCTGCCCTTTTGGCGATACCCAGCCGGATCGGTTCGACATCAATGTTCTGGTCCAACTCACGACGGATGGCCGCCCGCACCGAGGCCTGCGCCGCCGCAATGGATTCTCCAGCCACCGACACCCGGGCGAAGCCCGGAACATCAATCGTTCCGTCCGCCATCACCTCGATGTCGCGGGCCTCTTCAAACCCCTGCTGACCGAGGGAATACCGCAGCGTGTCGCCGACTTCGATCGGCCCCCGCCACGGAGGCGGCGGCGCCAGGTCCGCGCGACCGACCGGTCGCGCCGCCGCAAAGCGCGCGGGGGCCACCGGCAGGTCGCCGGGCTCCACGTCGGTCACACCGTCCACCTCGGGCACCGGTCCGTCGAGCGTCAGCATGTCGTCCGGCTCCAGCCACACATCGACCTCCCACTCCGCCAACGGCCGCGCCGGGATCGACGTACGGAAGTTCTGCCCGTTCACCCTCCGCTGCAAAACTATCCGTGCGCCATCCTGCCCCAACAGCGCGGCGGGCACGCCGCCCGACGACGCCACCAGCTGTTTCAACGTCAATTCACGCGGGATCGTGTAAGCCCCGGGACGCTCACCGCCCACGATGAAGACAAACCCGCGGTTTGCCGGGGGTACCAACAGCACATCCCCCGCCCTCATCCGCAGGTTCTGACTCAGGTCGCCCGCCAGCAGGGACGCGTAATCGACCCGGATCGTTTCGGTGTCGGCCGCGGGTTCGGACACACCCCCCGGGGCGCTATCCGCCCTCTCATCTTCCGATTCAGTTGCGTCCACCACTTGCGACTCCAAAGCCCCGCCGACCGGATCATTGTCACCCGGCGCAGCCCACATCCCCGCCGCGACCAAGACCGCCACCCCCACCAGCGCGGCGGGCAGCGCCGCACCCCGCCGCGGCGGCTCGCCTGCCCCCAGCAGCCGCCGGATCCGCGGCTCCAGTTCTCCGCCGTCGGCCGCCGCCACCAGCTTAGGAGAGGCGCCGGGGCGCACCGGCCCCAACGCCTCGGCCAGCGCCACCAGCGACCCCGCGTACGCCCGCCGGTCGCCCGACTGCCGCGCGACCGCGTCATCGCAGCACTGCTCGCGCAGCCGCGTCGTCCGCCGGCCGAGCCACCACACCCCGGGATGGAAAAACAGCAGCGTTTCGACCACCGTCTGAAACCAGATCGCCAGCGGATCCCAACGCCGCACGTGCGCCAGTTCGTGCTTCAACAGGTACTCCACCTGCGCCGGGGTCAGTCCGCTCAGCAACGCCGCGGGAAACAGCAGCGTCGGCCGCAGGAAGCCGGTCACCAGCGGGCACCCGACGCCCGATTGAATCCGCAGGCTGACCCGCCGGCCCACCCCCATCCCGCGCGCCACCGCGTTGAAGCGACGCGACCAGTCGTCCGAAACCTCGGCCACCGGCCGGGACCGCGCGATCTGATGCCGGAGCCGGCCCCACCCCAGCAGCAGCCGCAGCCCGAAAAAGCACACCCCAAGGCCCCACCCGGCTGAAAGCAACACCGGCCATCGCACGGTGTCTGGCCTCGACGCCAACGCCGCGTCCATTCTCGGCGGTGGTGACACTACAGACACGCCTAAGTTCGCCGCCACTCCCGCGTCATCCGGGATGATCTCGAGCGTCCGCCCCGCCCCATCCGCGTTAACGAGAACAGGCCTCGGCAACGGCACCGGAACGGCGTAGAGCGAACGGAACGTCATCCCCGGCACCACCAGCATGGCCGCCATCGCGATCAAGCCCATCGCGTACCGGGTACGCACCCACCTATTTGCCGCGCACCGGTCCAGCAACACCACCCCGAAAACGAGCGCCGCGATCTGCCACACCGCGTGGACCAGCGTCCAACCCAGCGTCTCCGCCGTCGTCACGTTCAAGAAATCTAGAATCCACACGTTCATCCCGATCCCTTTCGTTTTGCCGCGCCCGCATCTGAATCCGCCGCGTCGTAGGCATCCAGCATCCGCCGCAGTTCCGCGATCTCATCCGCGCTCGGCCGTGCGCCCGCGAGCGCCTCGGCCGCGAGTGCCACCGCCGAACCGCCGAACGCCCGTTCGATCAGGTTCCGCGCCAGCCCCCGCCGCGTGGTCTTTTGCCGCACCCCCGCCCGGTACACGTGCGTCCGCCGCGCCGTGTCGCGGGTCAAAAGCCGCTTCTCCGCCATGATCTGCATCAGCTTCAGCGTGGTCGTGTAGCCCGCCCCCCGGGCCTCACCCGTCGCCACGTACACGTCACGCACCGTGCTTGGCCCGCGCTCCCAGAGCACCGCGAGTATTTCGATTTCCGCCGAGGTCGGCGTAACGGAAGACGTGGACGGCATCGGCGGGTCTCCGAGAGGCGAACCGCCCGAAGATATACGAAGGCCTTCGTCTTTGTCAACGAAGACTTTCGTAGATTTTTGATCGTAGATCGCGCCAGACGGGTCCAACTCCCTTTCCGCAAAGCCTACTTGCTTGTGTAAGAGAGGAATCGGACCCTGGAGCCGACGATATTTACCACTCGCCCCCCAAAGTGCCCGTCCGGGCACGGGCCCGCCAACGGGGGTACGTCAAACAGCCCGGGTGATGCGGGCCGCCCGCATCACCCGGGCTATTCGACGTACTTCACGAGAAGGGCCCACCCGCTACCGCAGGAAGTCCTCTTCCAGCGTCTGGCGGATCTTCTCCATCGCCTGGTTCTGGATCTGCCGCACGCGCTCCTTGGTCACGCCGATCATCTTGCCCACCTGGTCCAGGGTCAGCGGGCGCAGGTTGCCCGCGGCCCGGCGCTCGGCGGCGTCGGGGCCCACGTTGAAGCGGGCGGCGACGACCTTGCGCTCCATGTCGCTCAGGTCGGCCAGGTTCTCATTCACGATCCGGCCCACCTCGTCGGCGCAGTCGTCCTCGTGCTCGGCGTTCTTCTCGGACTGGTGGTTGCTGCGCTCAAACTTCGGGTCGAAGTCCACCGGGAACATCTGCCGGTGCTTGGTCATCTTGATGCCCTGCCGGCTGAACGCCTTGAGGATCGCGCGGCAGGCGTAGGTGCTGAACTTGAACCCGCGCGACACGTCGAACTTGTCGGCGGCGCGCAGCAGCGCCATGTTGCCCTCGCTGATCAGGTCCGCGAAGTCGCCGGGGTGGATGCGCACCCGCTTGGCCATGGCCAGCACGAGGGCCAGGTTGGTGTTGGCGATCTGCGTGCGCAGCAGGTCGGCCCGGGCGTACCAGTCCAGCATCTCGCGCACGCCGGACTCGCGCTGCACCATCACCGGGTCGGCGCCCGGCCCCAGCGCATCGCGCCGGCGGCACACCTCGCGGCGGCAGAAGTTGAACTGGCTGAACAGCACCCGCTCCTGGGCCGCGGTCAGCAGCACGCTGCCGCTGGACTTGGGCACGCTGGTGATCGGCGCCGTCGAGGTACGCGGGTCCATCAGCCCCACATACCAGTCGACGTTGGGCAGGGGCAGCAGGTCGGGCTTCTCGAACACCTCTTCGTACGCCTCGTCGTCGGGCAGCGCAAACAGCGGGTGGTCCACGTACTCGTACTTCTCACCCAGCAGCCGGCGCAGGGTGCGCAGCTGGTCCGGCCGCAGGTCGCGTCGCACCCGGCGACGGCTGGCGCTGCGGACCGCCGCGCGGGCGCCCGCCAGGGCCGCGGCCCCGGCGGCATCGGCGGGTTCGGCTTGCGGAAGCGGCGCACCAGCCGGCAGTGCTGTCATCGGCGCCGCAGCGCGGGCCGACCGCTGCCGCGCCCGCGCGCGGGCGAGCGGGGATTCATCGGTGGTCAGTGGATGCATCAAACGTCCTGTCTCTCGCGGGTCACGCACCGGTGTCGGAAGCAGGCGGGCCCGGTGCGGGTTGTGATGGGGGCGGTGGTGGGGCGGGGCCTAAGGGGCGGGGCGGGTGTGGCCCGCACGGGGTACTACGGCCAGCCCGCCGCGGTTGTTCCCGTTGTAGCGGCAGACCGCGCCGTAAACCTCAACCACGCATGAAAATGGGGTGAAAAACCCAATCCCGGGCTCCATGGAGCGACCGGAGTCGCGGTCCCGGGCCTACACTGCCCCCTGCACTCACCCGCTTCCCACCCACCTTCATCGAAAGTCGCACCATGCCCTTCGAAATGCCCCCCCTGCCCTACGCCCTGGACGCCCTCGAACCCGCGATTGACGCGAAAACGATGGAGATCCACTCCCAGAAGCACTGGGCGGGCTATACCACCAAGCTCAACGCCGCGGTTGAAGGCACCGACCTGGCCGACAAGTCGATCGAAGGACTGCTGATGAACCTTGATCAGGCTCCGAAGGACAAGCAGACCGCCCTCCGTCACAACGGCGGCGGCTACTTCAACCACCGCATGTTCTTCAGCAGCCTGAAGCCCGGCGGCTCGGCCCCGTCGGGCGACCTGGCCAAGGCCATCGACGCCGATCTGGGCGGCATGGACAAGTTCAAAGGCGACTTTACCGAAGCCGCCGCCACCCGCTTCGGCTCGGGCTGGGCGTGGCTTTGCGTGAACCCATCGGGCACGCTGCACGTGTGCTCGACCGCCAACCAGGACACCACCTTCATGCCCGAGGCCTTCGGGGGACACGGCGTGGGTCACCACCCGATTCTGGGACTGGACGTGTGGGAGCACGCCTACTACCTGAACTACCAGAACCGCCGGCCCGACTACATCAAGGCTTTCTTCGACGTGATCGACTGGGCCGCCGTCGGTGAGCGCTACGCCGCCGCGAAGGGTTGAGCCCGGGGCCGACCGTGCGAAGGATGACCGCCCCCCCCCCCGGGGCGGTCTTTTTCTGCGCCGCGGGCCGTGTTTATCGGCCCCGCCCCACGAAGCGCCCCGGTAGACCCCGCCGCCACCCGATGAGTTAGTCTTCGTCGCGAAATCGCTCGGGCGTCGGCGGACGACCCGCCCTTTCGAGACAGAGACCATGCCTGCCCGCAGGCCCCGCCACGGCCCACCTGCCTCCCCGCCGACCACGCCGGACGCCCCCCATGAAGCACTACGACATCGTCATCATCGGCACCGGCCCCTCGGGGCAGAAGGGCGCCATCCAGGCCGCCAAGCTGGGCAAGAAGGTCGCCATCATCGAGAAGCAGCCGGTGCTCGGCGGCGCCCAGGTCAACACCGGCACCATCCCCAGCAAGACGCTGCGCGAGGCCGTGGTGCAGCTCACCGGTAGCAGCCGCCGGGGGCTTTTCGGCGAGAGCTACCGGGTCAAAAAAACCATCACCATCGCCGACCTGATGGCGGCCAGCCAGAACGTCATCCGCTTCGAGTGGGACCTGATCCGCGACCAGTTCGAGCGCAACCACATCGACCTGATCTGGGGAGCAGCCCATTTTGAAGGCCCCAACCTGCTGCAGATCCAGCGTGACGGCGACTCGGAGATGATCACCGCCGACAAGTTCCTGGTCTGCGTGGGCACCAAGCCCGCGCGGCCCGCGAGCATCCCGTTCAACGACACCAGCATCATGACCAGCGACGGGCTGCTGAAGCTCAACCGCCTGCCCAAGACCATGATCGTGGTCGGCGGCGGGGTCATCGGCACCGAGTACGCCACCATCATGTCGGCGCTCGGCGTCCGCGTCACGCTCGTGGAAGGACGCCATCAGGTGCTGGGCTTCCTCGACCAGGAGATCGCCGGCGCGCTGCAATACTTCATGCGTCAAAGCGGCATCACCCTGCGGCTGGGCGAAAAGGTCAAAGGCATCAGCGAAGTCGAACACGCTCAGGGCACCGACGACAACGGCGACGGCAAGCACGAGCTGGTGCAGGCCGAGCTGGAAAGCGGCAAAAAGCTCCGGGCCGAGACCCTGCTATACGCCGTCGGCCGCCAGGGGGTCTGCGGCAAGCTGGGCCTGGACAACGTGGGCATCAGCTTCGACGACCGCGAGCGGCTGAAGGTCAGCGAGGACTACCAGACCAACATCGAGCATGTCTACGCCGCGGGCGACGTCATTGGCTTCCCCGCGCTGGCCAGCACCAGCATGGAGCAGGGCCGCCGCGCGGTCTGCCACGCCTTCGGGCAGGACGTGGGCAACTACAACACCAAGCTGTTTCCGTACGGCATCTACGCCATTCCCGAGATCAGCATGATCGGGAAGACCGAGGAGCAGCTCACCGAAGAGGGCATCCCCTACGAAGCCGGCATCGCCCGCTACAAAGAGCTCGCCCGCGGCAAGATCGTCGGCGACGAGCACGGCATGCTCAAGATGCTCATTCACCAGGACACCCACAAGCTCCTGGGCGTGCACATCATCGGCACCGGCGCCACCGAGCTGGTGCACATCGGCCAGGCCGTCATGGCCCTGAACGGCGAGGCCGAGTTCTTCGTCAACAACGTGTTCAACTACCCCACGCTCGCCGAGGCCTACAAGATCGCGGCGTACAACGGCCTGAACAAACTCAACCACGTCCGCTAGCGCGGGTGGCGGCTCGGCGCCGGGGTCGCGTTTTGCCGAGCCAAAACGCGACCCCGCCTTCTCGGCCGCCACGGCCCTGCGGGCCGTTCTCGCGTCGTAGTTGCTTTATCCGCGCTCCACCGCCAGAGATTTCCGGGGGAAGGTGCGATTCGGCGCACCCTCCGAAACAGTGGCACGGACGTCCCGTCCGTGGTTCGCCCGCAGGGCGAAAAGAACCGCCGGCCGAGCGATTCAGCGCACCCACTCTCCTCCTGTCATCCCCATGAACATCACCCGCCACGAAGAACTCCGCCTGCCCGCCCACGTCGAGGCCGACATCGCCGGCCTGCTGGCCGAGTGCTTCCCCACCGACTTCGGCGGCCGCAGTTACTTCCAGAACCGCCACCACGCGCGCTTTTGTCTCTACGAGGGCGACCGGCTGGCCGGGCACCTCGCCGTGCTTTACCGCGCCATGCGACTGGGCGAGCGCCGCTTCGATGCCATCGGTCTGGCCGAGGTCGCCGTCCACCCCGACTTCCGACGCCGAGGCATCGCGGCCGCGCTTGTGCAGGCCGCGCTGACCGAGGCCCGCGACGCCCGCGCCCACGCGGCGGTGCTGTTCGGCACCGCCCCGCTCTACGCCCGCGCCGGGTTCCGCACTGTTCCCAACGTCACCACGCTGGTCAACATGCACGCCGCCCAGACGCAGTCCGTGGTCACCGAACCCGCGACGCACCTCATGGCCCACCCGCTTGGGGACTTCGTGTGGGACGACACCGCCCCGCTGGACCTGGGCGGGTTCAAGTTCTGAGCCGCTGGCGGAAATGCTCAGAACGAAACTTCGCAACCGACGGCGATGCCGATTGGACAAATCGACTCAGACGGAGCAAGCCAACAACGCGGTGCCGTGTAAAATTGCACGTAACGAAAAAGCATGTTTTTGAGAACTAATTTTCACGAACGCGGCACCTGCAAGGGAACCAACCTGCACCACGAACGACGGTACCGGTGCCGGCCAACGACGGCTCAGCGACACCAACACCCAAGCCCTCAGGTTGAATCGCAGAAATCAGGCGAGATCACCTGAATCAAGTCAACTATCCAAGTTTCCTGCCAAGAAGCGAAGCGATACGTAAACTGAGTCTCGGCCCACCCACCAGGCGGGCGACGCTGCGACCCACCTCTGCGGGGTGTCGCGGCGGTAGGTTTCCGCCCGAGCCTCGCCCCGCCCGAGCCCGTCATGATATTGCTGATCGACAACTACGATTCCTTCACCTACAACCTCGTCCAACGCTTGGGCGAGATCGATCCCGCGCTCGACCTGCAGGTGGTCCGCAACGACAAGATTGCCGTTACCGAGGCCGAAGCACTCTCCCCCGAGCGCATCATCGTCTCGCCCGGACCCTGCACGCCCCACGAGGCCGGCGTGTCGTGCGACATCATCGACGCCTTCGCCGGCCGCGTGCCGCTCCTGGGGGTGTGCCTGGGTCACCAGTCCATCGGGCACAAGTTCGGCATGACCGTCGAGCGTCACGTGAAGCTGATGCACGGCAAGACCAGCCCCATCCACCACGACGGCGCGGGCCTGTTCGCCGGCCTCAGCAACCCTTTCATCGCGACGCGGTACCACAGCCTGGTCATCCGGACCGACAGCTTCGATCACGATCGCTTCACCAAATCGGCTTGGTGCGACGACGACGGTGAAGAAGTAGTGATGGGCCTGCGTGCCAAACCCGGCGCATTCGGCCCGGGTCGCGACGCCCCGCTGGAGGGCGTGCAGTTCCACCCCGAGAGCTTCCTGACCGAAGAGGGGCCGCAGCTGCTGGCGAACTTTCTGAACCTGAAGTCGCCGCAACCCGCCTGAACCGCGACTTGGTACTTCGAACGTTGAACTCCGCACTTTTCAACCCATGATCAAACAACTCGCCCACGCTTGCATCCGGCGTTTCCCGTTTCCGAAATACACCTCGGCCCTGGCCTCCGCGGGGCCGATCTTCACTGGGGTCCATCCTGCGATCAACGCCCTGGCTTCCGGGTCGAACTGAAACATCACGTCGGTACGGAGGGCAGGCGTTGACTCGGCGATCAGCTCTTTGATCAGAAGCGAGTGGGATGCCTTCGGCGGCACGGCCACAAAGGCTCCGTCCGGCGAGATCCAGTAGCGGATACCGCGCCCGACCGCTGTCGGCACCTCGGTCAGCGCTATCCGCATCGCGAACCTGGCGGCGCATTTAGCGTAAGGATGCATCGACTCATTTTACGCACCCGGGCGGCGCTCGCGTCATGGGCCTTCCCGCCGGGCGTGGGGGCGTGAACCGGGCCGCCGGTTCACGCCCCCACGCCCGGCGGGATCGTCGATGGCCGACGCCGGCTCACCGGAAGGTTCGCCCTCCCGAGTCGGCTTCGCCGGCTATTGCAACAAGGAAAGCACGTTCTGCGCGTTATTGTTCGCCAGCCCCAGCGTCTGCGTGCCCGCCTGCTGCAGCACCTGGGCCCGGGTCAAGGCCGCGGTTTCCGCGGCGAAGTCGGTGTCACGAATCTGGCTCTCAGCCGCGGTCAGGTTCTCCCGCGCGATCGAGGTGGAACGCACCGCGGTCTGCAGGGTGTTGCGTTCAAACGCGCCCAGACGGCCGCGCAGGCTGCTGACCTGGGTGATCGACTCGTCGATGATGGCGCCCGCCTCGCGGGCCCGGCCGGCCACCAGCGAGTTGTCGCCGCCGGTGACAATGGTGTTCAAGAAGCCCAGCCGGGTGGTGCCCAGGTTGCTGGCCGCGAAGCTCTGGATGCCGAAGCCCACTTGCTGCAGGCTGTTGACCTGCGGGCCGATCTGGAAGTCCGCACCGCCGCCGGTGAGGTCGAAGGCGTATGCGGCGGCGGTGGACTGGGCAGCGTCCGTGTCGAGGGTGACCGCGATATTCAGCGACGGATTGTTGATCTTCAGCTCCAGACCGTCGCCCAGGGCGGGGTTGCCGTTGATGAGCCCCTGCACGTTGGCCCCCTCGTCGCGGGCCACCGACACGCCGTCCTGCTCGTCGTAGGTCTGGAAAAAGTCGCCCCCGCCTCCGAGCCGGCGTACCGACACGAAGGCGTCGCTGCCGAAGTCGTCGGTCTGGAACACCAGCCCCGACGTCGGGTTGCCGGCCGACACCAGGCGGGCCTGCACGCCGGTGGCGTCGCTGACCGAGTTCACCGCCGCCGCGACGGCCGACAGCGGCGTACCGCTGGCAAAGCTGAACGCCTGCACGCCCTCGACGCCCTGCACCTCGAAGCTCACGCTCGAAAGCAGCGCGCCGGGGGCGCCCACCGTGTTGCCCGAGAGAAACAGCCCGCCCAGCTCCGCCGACGCGGTGACCTGCACGGTGACCCCGATGTGGTCTTCCAAGCCGAAGTTGGCCCCGAACACGTCCACGTCGGTGATCTGGCTCGCGGTCACGCCCGAGGTCAGGTAGTCCAGCGATCCATTGAGCAGCTTCAACCCCGCGAAGCTGGTGGTGTTGCTGATCCGCGTGATCGCCTCCACCGCCGAATCGATCTCCAACTGGTTGGCTTCGATCTCCGCGGGCGAAAACGCGCCGGTGTTCGCCGCCTCGATGGTCAGCGACTTGATGCTGGTCAGCAGGGTGTTGATCTCGGCCAGCGCCCCCTCGGTCGTGGCGATCACGTTCGTGGCCCGCTCGGCGTTCTCGATCGCCTGATTCACCCCCTCGATCTCGCTTCGCAGCCGTTCACTGACGATCAGCCCCGACGGGTCGTCGGCGCCGCGGTTGATCTTCAGCCCGGTGCTCAGCCGCTTGAGGCTCTCGTTCAGGCTGCTGGTGGTGCCCGACAGGTTGCGCTGGGCGATGAGCGACGATACGTTGGTGTTGATCCGTGACACGGGCGGACCTCTCGTTCGGGGCGGCCGGCGGACCGGCGAGGACGGGGGACGGGGCCGCGGACCCTTCACACCACAGGGGCGGTACGGGAAACGACCAGGAGTCGCGGTCAGCCTTCGGCGCGGGGTCGGTCGCGGCGGGCCTGGGCGTCGATGCCTTTCAGGTCGTCGATGCCGGCCTCGGCGGCCGCGGCGTTTTCACGCTTGATCGCGTCGTAAACCTCTTTGCGATGGACCTGGATGGTGCGGGGGGCGTTAATGCCCAGCCGCACCTTGTCGCCGCGGACATCCACGACGGTGATCTCGACGTCGTCGCCGATCATGATGGTTTCGTCGCGCGTACGCGAGAGGACAAGCATGGGGTAGCTCCTTCCGTGGGCTATTCAAAGACGGGCGTCCTTGCCCGTCCGCAAAAAACAGTTCAAGCCACCGCAGCGGACGCCTTCTTGCTCCGCGACGCGGCCGAAGCCCGGCCCACCGCCGACGTCGTCTTCACCACCGGGGCGGGCGTCGCACCCAACTCCATCAGCGGCACCCGGGTGGTGAAGCGCCGGTCGCTCAGCACCAGCTGCTCGCCCCGGCGGTCGCGGACGTTGATCACCAGCGGGCCCTGCAGGTTGCCGGTCAGGGTGTGGTCGATCTTGTTCACGATGACAAAGACCTGGGCCTCCTCCAGCGAGGCCACGCCCAGGGCCGCGAGCTGTTCGGCGTGAACGGGCACGCTGTAGTTGCCGACGAACAGGCTCGGATCGGTCACCACGAAGGCCAGGCCCGGCTGGTCCACCGACTGCAGCCACCAGAAATAGCGGTCGCTCTTCGCCAGCTCGGCCGACGACTCGTCGGCCGACTCAATCAGCACAAAGCGGGTGCGGGCGGGGAAGCCCAGCAGGCCCTTGGGGAAAGCGATCACGCGGTCGTCGGCGACGGTCACGGTGCCAAAGCGGGTGGTTTCAATCTTCATGGCGGTCATCCTTGTGGCGTGAGGTGCGTCCTGCGTCGGGGTCAATGGGGTCGGTAGGGGTCGGTCGGGTGCGTCGTCTTTGCGCGACGCGTTCATTCGGGCGGGATCTTTACTTCAGACTTCAAACGTGCTCAGAGGTAGTCCAGCAGGCTCTGCCGCTGCGCCTGCGACGCGACCTGCAGCGAAGCCTGCAGCTGGATCTGCAGCTGCTGGTAGCGCGAGAGCACTTCCACGAGGTCGGCATCCTGAAGGTCGGAAAGCACGGTCTGCTCCTGGGCGGCCTGCTGGCCGTAGCGCTGGCGGGCCTCTTCGAGGCGCTGCGCCTGGACGCCCACGGCGCCGCGGGACTTGATGGTCGACGCGATGTCGGTCTCCAGCTGATCCCCCGCAAGCGTGATGCCAGCGGTGGAGTCGGTTTCGAGCGCGGTGCGCAGATCGTTCAGGTGGGTGAAAGCATTCTCGACGCGGACCGTCGCGCGGTCTTCGCCGTCCAGCGTGCTGGCCGCACCCACGTCACCGGCCAGCCCCAGCCGCGTGGCCGCCGTCGACGGGTCCACGTCCGCGATGGCGAACGCCCCGGGCCCCGCGGTGTTGTCGGTCACCGTCAGCCCGTTGCCGGTGGTGGCCAGGCCCACGGCGAAGTCGGCAGCGGCCACCCCCGCAGCCGCGGCCGCGGCCTGCATGCGGGTCACCACATCCGCCACGGTCTCGGCCCCGAACAGATCGACGGTGAACGCGGTCCCGTCGTGCAGCGACACGCTCAGGTCGTCACCCGCGGCCACCGCCGGCACCCCCGAGCCGTGGTTGAAGTCGTCCAGCCGGGTACCCAACCCGAAGCTGCGGATGCCCAGATCGGTCGCGGTTGTGCCGCCGTTTTCACCCACCGACAGCTCCAGCCCCGCCACCTCGCTGACCAGATTCAACCCCCGGCTGTCGGGGTTGACGTCCAGTCGGACCCCCAGTTCCAGCCGCTCGAACGCGTTCTGCAGGTCCTGAACCGTGGTCGCGGCCGACAGGTCCACGTCTACCACGTTGCCGCCCTGCGTGACGCGCACGCCCGAGGTCAGATCGATCCCCACCCCCAGGTCGGCCAGCGCCGTCTGCGCGGTCAGCCCGCGGGAGAGCGCAGAACCTGCCGACGCCGCGCCCCCGCTGCTGGTCAGCCCGTCCACGCCCAGCGTGGCCGCCGTGCCGCCGTCCACCGCGTCCCGCAGCGTGACCGTGTTGGCGCCCGCCCCGGTCAGTTCCAGGCCCGCGGACCCCAGCGTCAACGCCCCGGCGCCCGGTGCGACCGAATCGATGGCCGCGTTGACCCGGGCGGTCACGTCGTTGAGCGTCGCGGCGTGCTTCAGGTCCACCGCCACATCGGTGCCGTTCACCTGCACCCGCAGGGTGCCGTTTTCGGACACGCCGGCCAGCGGACCGCGTGGCCCACCGAGATCGGCCAACGCCGTCTCGCCGGTCAGCGTCGGCGCCAGATCGCGGGTCGAGCGCACCCGCGCCGACAGCGCGCCGAAGGCATCGGACCCGTTCTCGTTGAAGCGCTGCGCGTCGGCCCCGCCCAGGTCGGCGGCCAGGTTCTCACGCCCGCCCACGTAGCGGACCCCGCCCAGGAAGCGCTCAAAGACCCGCCCCCCGGCTTCAGCCCCGCCGTTTCCACCGAAAACCGACAGCCGGTTGCTCTGCGTGTTGGCCAGGTTCAGCAGCGCATCCACCTGCGCGTCAATCACCGCGGCCTGCGCCTCGCGCGTGGCCGAATCCGACCCCACCCCCACCTGGCTGCTTGCCGTGTCGCGGGCCTCGATCAGGATCGTGGTGGCTTCGCCCAGCGCCGCGTCCGCCGCGTCCAGCGTGGCCACCGCCGAGCCGGCGTTGCGGCTCTCCTGGCCGCGGGCCCGCAGCGTGGACTGCAACGCGAGGATCGACGCCGCCCGGTCGGGCGCGTCCGACGGCCGCTCCGCCGCGCGGCCGGTCGAGATCTGCTGCTCGGACGATTGCAGCTCGCGCTGCGTGGCCTGCAGACGCGACAGCTGGTTGCTGTAGTTCTGCAGCGAGCTGGTGCGGGTGAAGGAGGAGATCTGGGACATGGCGTGTTCTGGGTCGTCGGGTTCGAGAGCGACTCACATAGGTGTTAGGTGTTAGGTCCTGGGTGTTAGCCAAGGCATTCGAACCCGAGCTGCCTGCGTTGTTGCTTACCGGCCGCGTCTTCCTAAGACCTAACACCTGGCACCTGGCACCTTCTCAGGGCCCCGCCGCGGCGGAGCACACACCACGGCAGCGCGCCGCGGTCAACGGTCAAATCACTCGCAACAGCGTCTGCATCATCTCGTCCACCACCGTCAAATAACGCGCACTCGCCTGGTAGGCCCGCTGGTACTGCAGCAGGTTGATCGTCTCTTCGTCGGCGTTCACCCCGCTTACCGCAGACTGCTGGCTGCGCAGGTTGTCGGCCACCACGGTCGCCGCCGCCCGGCTATCGCGCACGCGAGAGAGCTCGGCGGCGTCCCGGGCCACGCGGTCGCCCCAGGTCTGGGCGATCGACCGGCCGTCCAGCTCGGTCAATCCTGCGTCGCGCAGGCCCGCCGCGGCCAACGCGCCGCGGTTGTCGCCGTCCAGGTGGCCCCGCGCGGCGGCCAGCCGGTTGCTGTCGGCCGCCACCGCGTCGGCCACCGCGATGTCGGCGGCGTCGGACCCGGAGAAGAAGCCGTGGATGCCCAGCGCCGCCAGCACCCCCGAGCTGTCGTCCGAAAACGAGATGCCCGTGCCGGCTGTGTCGCCGTTCAGCGTCAGCCGGCCCGTCGCGTCCACCGCCGCGGTCAGCCCGTCGACCGCGTTCAGCTGCGTCACCAGCCCGTTCAGCGTCGTGTCGGGCCCACCCAGGCCGTCCAGATCCAGCTCGATCCGTGTGGTCTGGCGCGGCGTGCCGTTGCCGGACGACACGTGCACCTGAAACGAGCCGTGGTTGGGCGCAAAATCCAGCCCGCTGGCCCCGGCGTCGCTCAACGCCGCGTCGGCGTCGTCGACCGCATAGGCGCCCACGTACGACGACGCGGGCGTGAGCCCCTGGCTCTGGCTGTGGATGCGGTTGGTCTGGAAGATCAGCTGCCCCGCCAGCTCGTCCAGTCCCTGCGTGGCGTCGGCCAGCCCGCCGTTGGCAAAAGCCAGGTGCGCGGCGATTTCGCCGCGGCCCGGGTCGATCCGCGTGCCGTCGGTCACCGTCGCCAGCTCGACGGCCTCCACGCCGTCGACGGTCTGCGTGCGCAGCTCCAGCCCGCGCGAGCGTCCCTCGAGCATCACCGGGATGGTGCCCACAAACATGTCCACCTCGCCGTCGGGCAGCTCGTTCACGTCGATCTCGACGTGCTGCGCCAGCTCGGCCAGCAGCCCGTCGCGCCGGTCGCGCAACGCGCCGGCCTCCGCCCCCGAGCCGCCCTCCTGGGTGCGGATCGACGCGTTCACCCCCTCGATCTGGTTCAACAACTGGTTCGCCGCATCCACGCCCTCGGCCAGCAGACCGGACGACTCGGTTTCCAGCCCGCCGTAGCCCGCCCGCAGGTCCTGCACGAAGCCCGCCAGCGAGACGCCCTCGCTGACCACCAGCCCCCGCAGCGCCGGGTCCTGCGGGTTGGTCCCCAGCTGCGACCACGCGTCGAAGTAGCCGTCGAGCGCGGTCGAAAGGTCGTTCCCGCTCAGCTCGTTCTGCAGCGCTTCCAGCCGCTCCAGCCGGCCCTGCAGCACCGCCGACCCGCCCTGGTCGGCGATCGCCGAACGCAGCCGCGACTCCACCGCCTCGCTCACTTGCCGGGTGATTGAATCGATCCCCACCCCGGTCCCCACCAGGCCACTGCCCAGGCGGCGGTCGCCCAACGCCGCCAGGTCCACACGCTGCCGCTTGTAGCCCGCCGTCGCCACGTTGGCCAGGTTGTTACCCGTGACCTCGATGCCGGTCTGGTGCGTCAGCAGGCCCGTGCGGCCGATGTGGAGGGAGTTGGTGAGGCCCATGGGGTGGAAGTGCGAAGTACGAAGTTGGAAGTGCGAAGTACGGAACTGGGATTCGGACGGCCGGTGTAAGTTGGATCAGGTCATCGATACTTCGAACTTCAAACTTCGAACTTCGAACTTTTCCTAGGCGCTCAGGTTCAGGGTGCTCAACCGCACCGGCGCCGCGGTCAGCCGGCCGCTCTGGCCGTAGGCGGCGCCGCCCTGGGCGGCGCTGCCCAGCGTGCTGATCAACCCGCCGACGTGCTGCAGCAGGCGCTCGCTGGCGCTGCGCACCGTCGATGCGTTCCGCTGGTTCGCGGTCATCACCTGCACCAGTTCCGCGCGGCGGACGGTCAGCCGCGTGCGGACGGGCTCGGGCACGCACTGGGCCAGCGTCGCCAGCGACCAGGGCTCGGCCCCCGCCCCCGGCCTGACCAATGAGGTCTTCAGGTTCTCCATCAGCGTCCGCCGCCCACGCTCCACGGCCTGGATGCGGTCGACCGCCTCCTTCTCGCGTCGGCACAGGTCCGCCAGGGCTGCCGCGTCGCCGGCGGCCAATGCCACACGCTGTTTCTCCAGCAGCCCCGCCAGCGCACGCTGGTCATCGAGCAGCGCTTTCAGCGCGTCCTCCAGCAAAAACAGGTCTTTCACGGCGAGCTTATCCACGGACGTTCACTCCCCTGCCCGCGACCGGGCCGCCGGTCAGCCGCGCCGCCACCGCCGCCCCGGGCCCGAAGCCCGGCGCCGATGCGATGCGTTCGGCCAGCACCGTGTCCAGCTGCTGGCCGAAAACTTCTTCGCCCCGCCCGCCGTGGAACAGCTTGCTCTTGAAAGGGCTGCTCCGCATCTCTTCGAGGATGGGCTGCACCAATGCCGTCGCCACCAGCTGATTCGCCGCGGTGCGGGCGCGGTCCTGGGCGGCCGCGTCCAGCTCACGGGCGGTGTCCAGCAGGCCGGCAAAGTCGGCCGTCGCCTGCGCAGCCCCGCGCGGAAACGGCGCGGTGGCCGCGGGGATTTTCGTGGAGAGGGGGTTGATCGCGATCATGAGAGGAAGCACACGCAAGGCGGGTGCCAGAGGGGTCGGGCCGCGGGTGACTGTCCAGACGGGTCCAACTCCCTTTTCGCAAAGCCGAAAAGGGAGTCGGACCCTGGAGCCATTGCCGCAGATGGCACTGGTGCAATGACCGCGGCGGGGTCCAAGGCCAAAAACCGGTTGGGCGGAACCACTCGGCGAACCGCGCGAACTCACCCCACCCCGCTACCGGCGGCGGCCGCCGCCAAAGCATCGAGTGCGGGCGTAGCCCGCTCGCTTTGTCTGATTGGGCGGCAGCCGCCCGGTCAGACAGAGCGAACGCGTTACTGCTCGACGAGCTTCGCGTGCAGCTGGCCCGCGTCCTTCATCTGGCGGATGATGTCGATGCGGTCCTGGGCCGGCACCTTCAGCTGGTTGAACGCGGCCAGCAGGTCGCTCAGCTGCGCTCCCCCGCGCTGGCCCGGATCCAGCGCGATGAACTCCTCGCTCACCAGCGTCGGCTCGGCCTCCTCTGCAGGCGGCTGGGGCTGCAGCATCGTGATGGTCAGCCCCTCGTGGCTGATGATCGTCGGGCTGATCTCCACTCCCCCGCTCATCACGATCGTGCCCGTGCGCTCGTTGATCACCACCCGCGCCGCGCCGCTCACCTGCGTGCCGTCGATGTACGCCTTCAGCACGTTCGCGATGAACGACGCCGGATTGGCCCTCTCGTACTCCGGCACGCGGATAAACACGTTCTTCGCGTCCACCGCCCGCGCCACGTCCGGCCCGTCGGGGCTCACCAGCCCGTTGATCAGCGCCGCCACGTTGCTGCTCGTCGTCCACGACGCGTTCGCCTGGTTCAGCACCAGCTGCACGTACCCCCGGTCGTCCATGAACTTCGCCCGCACCGACCGCGTCATCTTCGCCCCGCCCTTCACCACCGCCGTCGTCGGATTCTCGTCGTCGGCGATCGACAGCGCCCCGCGGGCCAGCGCCATCACGTCCGAGTCCTTGTGCTCGCCCACCATCGGCACCAGGAACAGCCGCCCCCCCTCCAGGCTCTTGGCCGGCCCCACCGTCGCCACGCTGACGTCCAGCAGGTCGCCCTCGCGCACGCCCTCGGCCGGCACCGTCGCCTCCACCATCACCAGCGCCACCGAGTTGCTGTCTTCCAGGTCGCGGAGCGACGTCTGATCATCGATCAGTTTCGACACCACCTCCACCATCGGCCGGTGCGCCGGGGCAAAGTCGCCGCCGTCGCCGGTCTTGTTCAGCCCCACCACCAGGCCCATGCCCACCAGGGTCGAGGTTTCCGACCCCTTGATGCGCACGATTGCGCCGAGTTCGAGGGCGTGGGCCACCGCGGGCGCAAGAAGCGCCGACAGTAGCGCAAGGACGATGACAAACGGGCGGAACGGCTGGTTCATGCCGTGGGTTTCGCAACGCCCGTGCCTCCGCTCACCCCGACGCCGAAACGCCCGCCACCCCGGCCTGAACACGGATCGCCGCCCGTCCGCTTCTTGCACGGGCGGATTTCAAACCCGCCCGCGCGTCCCGATCGACCCGGGCGCCCGCGGCCCCTTCAAACGCGGGATCGCAGGATGCAAGGCATGATGGGTGGATTGCGTCGGCCCGCTGAGAGAACCCTGATGGCCATCATGGCTGCGCCCCCACGTCTTGCCCAACGGGCTGCAAGGCACCGCTCACGCGGACCACGGAGTTCACGGAAACCACGAAGGCCACGGAGGAAGGCAGCGGAACGCAAGCGGAAGTGAGAGCGGTGCCTTGGCGAAAGACAATCGATATGCGACGCGGTCCGACTTCGTAGGGTGGGTCGAGGCCGCCGGACCCACCGCGCCGCGGCCTGCGCACACCTGAGACGTAACGCCGAAGGCCCACCGACGTCGCACAACGGTGGGTCCGCCGAGCCTTGACCCACCCTACGAAATCCGGGGGCCAGTTGGGGGGCGTGTTGGGGTCAAACCTGTTCCTACACCTCAACCCTCCGCCACCGCCCGCCAGTCGTGCGGCAGCAGCTCCCGCAGCCGCACCACCGTGTCGTCCGCCACCCGCACCTCGGCGTCCAGGTTGTCGTCGTGCAGCTGACTGATGAACTCGCGGCACCGGCCGCACGGGGGGAGTACCCGGCCGTCCCAGTTGACCGCGATCATCCTGACCACGCGGTGTTCGCCCGCCGTGACCATCGCCGCGGCGGAAGCGGACAGGCGGCGGGGGTTGAGGACCGCTCTGGCGTGCTGATGCAGGTCGGCAAAGTTCATGTGACGACAACCGTCGGGGCAACGCGGGCGGGTTTGAAACCCGCCCCTACAAGCTGATACGGGGAGAAGACGCGCGTCGCCCACGATCGGCCCGTCCGGGCCCAAGCGGTCGAGAAGGCACCTCCGCGTCCCGGCTTTGCGGGACGCGGAGGTGGCGCCGAGCCGCTTACAAGGGAAGCAACCAGTCGAAGAGGTTCGTCAGCGGCCCCTTCTCCGATGCCTTCTTCAGATACCCCTCGTGCTGCTTCTCGACAAACAGGTCAGCCAGCTGCGTGCTCAGGATCGTGTTGTCGGCAGTAATGTCATCGACCCGGCACACGCCGATCGCGACCAGCGTGTACGCCTCGTGGTCGCTGCGGACGGCCTTTCTGGCTTCGAGCACGACGGTGCCGTTGGGCTTCACGTCCAGGATGGTCGCCTGAATCCGGGCGCTCATCGTCTGGCGGTTGCTGTAGTCGCCTTCGCCGGTGAACTCGCGGCTGGCTTCGAGGTCCAGCTTCACGGTGCCGTCGGGGAAGGTGTTGGGCACCAGCGTGGTGTCCAGCAGGTCGCTGAGGGTCAGCCGGGGGAACTCGGCGACCTCGGCCTCGTGCCGGCTCTCTTTTTCGGTTTCGAGCGAGCTGCTGAAGGCGGTGCGGGTCTCTTCGCGGATGATGATGCTGACCAGGTCGTGCACGGCGAAGGTCTGGGGCTCGGGTGCGACGACAGCGGTAAAGCTGGCGGCGGCGATCGCGGGCGAGAGCTGCCGGCGGTCGGATTGGCGACCGGCGCTCAACGGGGCACCGGCGTCGAACACCGGGTCGGCGAACGGGTCGGCGAAGGTGGTGTCGCCGGTCTCGTACAGCGACGAGGAGAGCTCCTGGCCGGCCGCCGAGACCGCGGGCCCCACGGCGAGCAGCAGGGCAGTCGTAAGCGCGAACGGTGGGAGGTGCTTCATGGCGTTATGCAGGGGATAGACATGCGGGGTGTCTTCAGGCGAAGACTTTTCGCGGGGTGGTTGGTCAGCGTGGGGCGGTGTCGTCGGCTTCGATGGCGGCCCTGCGCGGGCCGGTGACGGTGGCGTAGAACTGCTCGCGGGTGGCGTCGTTGCGCAGGGCGATGATGGTGTTCCGCTCGCCGTCTTCGGTGGCGCGGCCCACGGTGCGGATGCTCAGGCGGCCACGACGCACGGTGACGGTGACCAGGTCGCCGCGTTTCACCAGCACGTCGGGAGCCAGGTGGCGGTCGATGACCGGCGTGCCGACGCGCAGCGCAGCCGAGGCAGCCCGGCCCAGCACGTCGTTCAGGTCGACCACCGGCGTGCCGTGTCCGCGGTCGAGATCGACGGCCTGCACCGCCACGTTCTGCACGGTGAACCGGTCGCCGCGTCGGATCGGCGCGGTGACCACCACCACGCCCACCCGCTGCACCACGTCGGCGGTCAGCCGGGCTTCGTGCACCCGCCCGTCGTCGGCGAACCGGCGCACCCGCACCGGCACGCGGCCCAGCCCGGTGCGGCTTTCGAGGGTGATCTCCACGTCGCCCGCGGGGGCCGGCCCGTTGAGCCACGCGGCCACATCGGCATCGCCGCGGAAGGTCACCGCGAGTGCGTCGGGGTCGGCGGCGGTCAGGCGTTCCAGCTGGTCGGTGATGCGCTGCGACACCGTGGGGACCGCAACCGCGTCCGGTGAGACCGTTGGCGTCGCCGGCGCTGCAACCACGGCGGGCACCGGCACGGGAAGCGCGGCCGGGGCGGGCGTCGCCACGTCGTCCGCCGCCGCGTTCACCACGCGGCACGAGCGGGCGCCCCGCACGGCCAGCGCGGCCAGGTTGACCGCCGCAGCCTCCATATGACGGTGCACGGTGTCGAAGGTCACCGTCACCTCGGTCGCTGACCCGGGGAAGCGCCCCACCACCAGCGATCCCAGCGTGCGTGCCGTGGGCCCGTCCAGCTCCGCCACGTCGCCCAGCGTGATCTCAGAGCCGCCCACGACCGCCTGCGAATGCAGCTGTACGGAATCGGCGCGAACCCCAACCGCTCCAACCGCCAGCAAGGCCAGGACGAAGAGTAAGACCAGGTAACGCATGCCAAAAAACCCAAACCAGTTTCGAAGAAGAGAACACACATCGCGCAGCGATTCGCCAAGCGAGTCGGATCCGGCCGCCGGATCCGCCGAGCGCGGCGACCGAGGCCGCTAGCGGCCGAGCCGGCCGACGGCCTGAAGGACCTCGTCGGCGGCCTCGATGCTCTGGCTGTTCATCTCAAACGCCCGCTGGGTCTTGATGAGCGACACCAGCTCGGTCACCGGGTCCACGTTGCTGTTCTCCAGGTGCCCCTGCAGCACGGTGCCCAGGCTGCCCTCGCCCGGCACGCCCTGGATGGGCGGGCCGCTGGCCTCGGTCGGCACGTACATGTTGCCGCCGACGGATTTGAGCCCCTCGCGGTTGACGAAGGTCGAGAGCGTCAGCTGGCCCACGTCGCTGCTCGATCCGTCTTCGGCGGTGGCCGCGATGGTGCCGTCCGCCGCGATGCTGATGGCCCGGGTGCCGGCGGGGACCGTGATGGACGGCTCCAGCCGTGCGCCCTGGCTGTTTCCCACCACCAGCTCGCCGTCGCGGTTGGCAAAGAGGTTGCCCGCACGGGTGTAGCCCACGCCGCCGCCCTCTTCGCTCAGCAGGCCGACCTCGAAGAAGCCGTCACCCTCGATGTACACGTCCAGCTCGCGGCCGGTGGGCAGGGCCGACCCGGCGGAGAAGTCGTACTGCGTGTTGCTGATCTGCGTGCCCAGGCCCACCTGAAGGCCTGCGGGGTTGTGGTCGCCGTTGGCGTTCTCGACGCCTGGCTGCTTCTTGTGCTGGTACATCAGGTCTTCAAAGTTCGCCCGCTGAGTCTTGAACGCGGTGGTGTTCACGTTCGCCAGGTTGTTGGAGATGATGTCCAGCTCGGTGGACAGGGCGTTGAGGCCGGTGGCGGCGGAGTGGAGGGCGAGGGTGGCCATGGCAGAAAGTCCGAAGTGCGAAGTGTGAAGTACGAAGTGCAGATTCCGGCGCGGTAGCGCTGGGATGAATCCACGCAAAGACGATGCCAAGTTTTTCTTACTTCGAACTTCGAACTTCGAACTTCGAACTTTTCCGTCGCTACCCGACACGGCCGAGCGTATTAATCGCCCGGTCCATCATCTGGTCGTGGTACTTGATCAGGTTGGCGTTGCCGGTCGCCGATTTGGTGGCCCGCATGATCGCCATCATGGTGCCGATGGCGTTGGTGGCCGAGCCTTCCAGCGCGCCGACCTTCATCTGCGGGCGGTCGGCGGGCACGCGGACGTCATCGCCCCTGAAGGCAAACAGGTTGGCGCCGGCCTTTTCGAGCCCGGCCAGGTCGCTGACGGCGGTGATCTGGATGCGGCCCACGTCGGTACCCTCCTGCACGACGCGGCCGTCGTCGGTCAGCGTGACGGGCACGCCGGGCGCAGCGTTGATGGGCTGGTCGTCGGGGCCCAGCACGGTGTGGCCGGTCATGGTGACCAGGCGCCCATCGACGCCGACGTTGAAGCGGCCGTCTCGGGTGAGGCGGGTGGCGGGCTGGCCGGTGGTGGGGTCGGTCGCCGACACGGCGAAGAACTCGTTCTTGCCGGTCAGTGCGGCGTCCAGGTCGCGGCCGGTGGGCTGGGCCGGACCCACCGAGAAGGTCGTGTGCTGCGGGCCGGCGAGCACCCCGCCGCCCAGGCGGTCCAGCAGCTGCTGGCTGGTGGCCAGCGGCGCGTCACGCTCGGCCGACTCGGGCGAGCGGGCCTGCAGCGAGGGCAGATCGGGCTTGAAGCCCACGGTGTTGACGTTGGCCAGGTTGTTGGCCAGCACGTCCTGGCGGTAGCTGTTGGTCAGCGCGCCGCCGGCAGAGAGGTACAGGCCGTAGTTCACCGGGCGGCTCCGATGGGGGCGGAGGCGATTGTGCGGGCCGGCTCGTCGAGCAACGCGTGGCGGTGGGCCGCGGCGGCGAGGGTGGCCAGGCGGACGATGGCGCGGCCCAGGTCGGCGGGGTCGTCGCCGCACACGCTCGCGTTTTCGCGAGCGAGATTCAGCCAGTCGGTGCGGGCCGGGGTGTCGTTAAGCGTGTCGTTGAGCGTGTTCACGATGGGAACAACGCAAGGCGGGTGCCAGCCCGATCGCGAACCGCGAGCCTGCAACCTGTCTCGCCCATTCGGGTGCCACGGCCTTCAGGCCGTGCGGGGTTCTCTATGCCGTGGTCACGCAGGCACGGCCTGAAGGCCGTGGCACCCGAGAGGTGCCTCGGCCGCGCGATTCCGGCAGTTGCTGCGCACCGCTGCGCAACGGGCGACTCGACCTCACGACCCGCGCTGACCAAGAATCGGCACCTCGCGGGGCGATCGCCGCTGTGACACCTTTCGCGGGGCGGCGGGGTCCGCCCCTCTGGCGGTGGGGAGGGTGAACGTCGCATGCCAAGGGCAACGCGCTGAAGGACACCGCACGCAGAAGGGCGGACCCCGCCGCCCCGCGAACGATGTTTCCGCCAATCACCCCAGCTCCGCGTCGTACTCGTCGTTGATCCACTCGATCATCGCCGCGTGACCCATGCTCAGCGGGTCGTTCACCAGGTAGTCGCTGCACGTGGCCAGGATCTTGAAGCCCTGCTTCATCTGGAAACTCAGCGTCGGGTCGCCCCAGCGGCCGTCGTGGATTCCCGCCGCGTAGTCCTCCGGGCCCATGCGGTCGGCCACCGCGTGGTAGCCCTGCAGCCGGGCCATCGCGCGGATGCGGGCGAGGTTCAGGTCGCGGCAGATCTGCCGGCGGGCGGCGTAGATCAGCTTGCCCACCCCGCGCCCCTGGGCCGCGGGGTCGACCATGACGTCGGCCCCGTAGAGCGTGGTGGCCGCCGAGTCGTGGGTGATGAAGGTGCCGTTGCCGGTGATCTCGCGCCAGGTGTGCTTCGTGCCGTAGTCGCTCCAGTGCACCACCAGCGACGAGGCCGAGCCGATCACCCGGTCAGTCGCGGCGTCGCAGGCGACGATCTGCCCGCGGGCGAAGGTTTCGAGCTGCCGCATGAGCGTGGCCGGACTCCATGCGGTCTCTTCTGGGTAAATGGCGCGGCACATCGTGGCGATGCGGGCGAAGTCGCGTACCGCGGTGTGGCGGATGTAAACCCCCGCGAGAGTTGGCGTGTCGCCGGGCGGCAGCACGTGTACCGCCGAGTTGAGCGGCGAGCGCGGCAGCGGCGGGTCGGCACCCGTCGAATCGGGCGGCGTGGCGCTCACAGCTCGATCACCTCGGTGTGCTCTTTAATGTCTTTGGCCGAGCGGGCGTCGCGCAGCGGCAGCACCGTGCCGGCCGACCGGCTCTGCTCGATCAGGTCCATGTCCAGGTCGGCCAGGATCATCGACTCCTGGTTGGCGATGCCCTCGGCCAGGATGCCGTCGCGGCCGAAGCCGAAATCGGACGGCGTGAGGATCGCGGCCTGCCCGTAGTTCAGGCTCACCGCCGGGATATTCGGCAGGCTGCCGACCGTGCCCGAGTGGATGACGTACATCTGGTTCTCAATGGCCCGAGCCGCCGCGCAGTAGCGCACGCGCAGGAAGCCCTGCCGGTCGTCGGTGCAGCTGGGCACCACCAAAATGTTCGCACCCCGCAGCGCCGCTGCGCGGGCCAGGTCGGGGAACTCCACGTCGTAGCAGATGGTAATGGCGATGCGCCCGATCCCCGTCTCGAACACGCGGAAGGTCTCGTGCGGGCTGACCTTCCACTCCTCCTTCTCGAAACGCGTCATGTGGATCTTGCCCTGCACCTCCCACTCGCCGCTGGGGGCGTACAGGTAGCTCTCGTTGTAGAGCGTCTCCAGGTCCGGCGGGTCGATCGCCGGCAGCGTGCCGCCGACGATGTACATGCCGCTCTTCTTCGCCAGCCGCTGGAACATCTCGACGATGCGGTCTTCGAGCGCGGCGAGGTGCCGCACCTGCCGGTCGATCGGCTGGTCGCGCGTTTTCAGAGTCGTCAGCAGCTGACAGGTGAAGTATTCGGGGAATACCAGCAGCTTGCAGCGGTAGTCCGCCGCTGTTTCGACCAGCCCCTCGACCTGGGCCTCAAACTGCTCGAAACGCTCGACCGGGCGGATGAAGTACTGGCACGACGCCACGCGGATGCGGTTGGACATGCGCGGATGATAGATCCGGGCGGAGCGGGGCGTGCGGGGCGGGCACGCCAGCCCGCTACGCCAGCACCCGGGACCGCTGGGCGAAAATCCCTTCCAGACGCTCGGCCGGCGACGGCCCGTCCGCGCCCGCGCCGCCCGCCAGCGCCGCCAGCAGCCGGACCATGCCGTGCAGGTCATCGAGCGCAATGAACTCGCGGGCGACGCGGCCCTTCGCCTCGTCCATGTTGTGGTAGTTGCCCAGCGGAAGGCACACGCACGTCGCCGCCAGGCCGAACACCGCGTAAGCCGAGGCTTCGCACGTGCCGCCGGTCATCAGTTTCCGCTGCCAGCGAAAATCCGGGTCGACGCTGGAGACCGATCGGGCAGCGCGGGCGACGGCCGCGGTCAGTTCCGGATCGAAGGTGCTCGTGGCGTCGCCCACGCGCACCACGGGGCCGGCACCCTGCGGCGCGTGGTCCGACGCCTTGGAGTTCTCCAGCACCACCACCCGCGCCCCGGCCGGCAGCAGCCCGCTCTTCACGGCGCCGACCGCGCCGACAAATCCGACCTCTTCGGCCCGCGTGCACAGCAGTCTGACGTCCCTGCCGCGCACGTTTCCTGCGCCGTCCTGTTTCAGCAGCGCGCCGAACGCGGCCAAACCCGCCGCCAGACCCGCCAGGTTGTCGCACACCGGCGCGTGAAGCGTGCCGCCGCGGACAACCGACCCGCCCAGGTCCCACGTCGCGAAGTCGCCGGGCGACGCCTTGGGCGGCCGCGCGAAGGCCAGCGTCGCCGTCTTGAAGCTCCCGGGCACCGCCGGGTCGGCGGGGCGCAGCGCCGCGACCCGCCCCGGCACGCCCGCGGTGTTCCGCGGTCCGGCGCGCCACAGCCGCACCTTCGCGCCCTCGAAGTACGCGTCGCCCACCCCGCCGCGGAACTCGGCCTCCACCCGCCGGCCGTCCGCCGCCGTCAACACGAACGCCGGGTGGTCCAGGTGCGCCGCCAGCACGAGCGGTTGCCTCGTCCGCCGCGCCCCGCTCCGCCGCAGGATCAGGTTGCCGTAGACATCCCGCTCGATCGCCACGCCGCGTCGCCGGCACCACCGCTCGACCCACGCCACCACCCGGTCCTCGCACCCCGTCGCGGTGGGGATCGCGGTGACGTCCAGCAGGTCCTTCGCGTGGCGGGCGCGGGCGGCGGCGGAAAACGGCTTCATGCGGGCAGCGTAGGGCAGGGCCTGCCCTGCCACCGGGCCTTGCCGCGTCGTTCAACTCGGAGGCAGGGCAAGCCCTGCCCTACGATCGCTCCATGCCGGACGCGTTCGCCCTTCACGACGTCACCCTGCGCCGCGGCCCCACCCCACTGCTCGACGGCGTGACCTGCCGGGTCGAGCGTGGCCAGGCCGCCGCGCTGCTGGGTCCCAACGGCTGCGGCAAAACCACCCTCGCCCGCCTGCTCGTGGGCTTCGTCTACCCGACCTCCGGCACGGCCGAGGTGCTCGGCGAGACCCTGGGCGCCACCGACGTCCGCGCCCTCCGCCGCCGGGTCGCCTTGGTCAACCCGGCCACCGACGCGGGCCACCACCACCAGCGGGGCGCCGTCGTCGACGCCAGCCTCCGCACGCTCGACGCCGTGGCCACCGGCTTCTTCGCCACCGTCGGGCTCTGCGACCGGCCGACGGCCGCCCAGTACGACCGGGCCGAAGCGCTCCTCCGGCAGGTCGGCGTCGGCCACCGCATCGACCTCCGCTTCGGCCTGCTCTCCACCGGCGAGCAGCGCCGCGCCCTGATCGCCCGCGCCCTGGTCACCCAGCCCGAGCTGCTCATCCTCGACGAGCCCACCGCCGGGCTTGACCTTGCGGGGCGCGAGTCGTTCCTGGCCACCCTCGACGGGCTGCTGTCCGCGCCCGACCCGCCCGCCGTGTTGCAGATCACCCACCACCCCGAAGAGCTCAGCCCGCGCACGTCGCACGCTATCCTCATGTCCGCCGGCCGCACCGTGCTCGCCGGCCCGCCCGACGAGGTTCTGACTGACCCGCACCTGTCGCGCGTCATGGGCTGCCCGCTGCGGGTGCGGAAGGAAGCCGGGCGGTGGTGGGTGCGGGCAGGGGGGGACGTGGGCCGTGAGGCGTGAGCCGTAGGACGTGATGCGACCGGTCGTATTGCTTATCGATAGGGCGAGCGTCTGGCGAGCCGCGCGTCGCAGGGCAGCGCGCGGCTCGCCCTACCGACCGGCGTTGCCCGCCCGCCAAGCTCGCATTACGGATCACGGATCACCAATCCATTCCTTGACGCCCAACCCCCACCCCGCTACGTTTACACCCGTAAACGTCTACGCCCGTAAACAAAAATGCCCACCCCGCCCCCCATCACCGACGCCGAGTGGCAGGTCATGACCCTGCTCTGGGAAGACGCGCCCCGCCCCGCCGCCGACCTCACCGCCGCGCTCGCCGACGACCCCGGATGGTCCGCCAGCACCACGAAAACCCTGCTGGGCCGGCTCGTCAAGAAGGGCGTCGTCCGCACCGCCGCCGACGGCCACCGCTTCCTCTACCGCCCCGCCGTCACCCGCGACCGCTGCGTGCGGGCCGAAGCCCGCGGCTTCATCGACCGGGTGTTCGGCGGCGACGCCGCCCAGACCGCCGCCCACTTCATCCGCATCCAGCGCCTCACCGACAAACAGCGCGACGAACTCCGCCGCCTGCTCGACGACCAAGAACGCTGAACCGCGCAATCCCCTTCGGCAACACCCCAGAACGCCCGCCATGCTGCATTTTTTCCCAGCCCCCGAAGCCGTGCTCAACGCCCTGCTGACCGCCTCGTGGCAGGGCGGCGTGCTCGTGCTCTTGGTCCTGCTCATCCAGAAAGTCGCCGGGCCTTGGCTCACCGCCCACGGCCGCTACGCCCTCTGGTCGGTTGTCGTCCTCCGCCTGCTGCTGCCCGTCGCCCCGGCCAGCCCGGTCAGCCTCTGGGGCCTGTTCGAGCCCACAAAAACCGCCACGGTCGTTCAGCCCGCAGCGCCCCCTGTCGCGACGTCGCAACACATCCGCGACGTTCAACCCGTGCTTCCATCCGCCGCCCCCTCGATCGAAACACGCCCCGCCGCGTCACGCTTCAGCCTCCCGGCGGCCCTGCTCACCGCCTGGCTTCTCGGCGTTGCCCTCGTAACCGGCCGCGCCCTCATCGCCCACCGCCGCCTCGCCCGCCGCATCCAACGCGACACGACCCCCGCCCCGCCGCACCTCCAACCCTTGCTCGACCAACGCCGCGTCGCCCACCAAGTCCGCCGTGCCGTCACGGCTCAGGTCAGCGCCGCCGTCACCACCCCCACGCTGCTGGGCCTGCGCCGCCCCCGCGTCGTCCTGCCCCCCGCCGTCGCCGACCGCTTCAGCAAGCAAGAACTCACCCACGTCTTCGACCACGAACTTGCCCACCTCAAACGCCACGACCTCTTCGCCAACTGGCTGCTCGTCGCCGCCGTCGCCCTGCACTGGTTCAACCCCCTGGTCTGGTTCGCCGCCCGCCGCCTGCGCCACGACCGCGAGCCCGCCCGCGACGCCGCCGTGCTCACCCACGCGCCCGACCCGATCGCCTACGGCCGCACCCTCCTCCGCGTGCTCGAACTCATCCCCCACGCCACGCCGCGGCCCATCCCCAGCACCGCCGTCGCCATGAGCCTCGCCCCCCGCGACGCCCACCAACGCTTCGCCCGCATCGCCCGCCACCAACCCCCGCGACGCGTCAAACAGTTCGCGGGCCTCGCCCTGCTCGCCGGACTGGTGTTGCTCGGATGCACCACCGGGACCGCCCCAGCCGCTGCCCCCGCCGCCACATCCGAACCCGCCGCCGAGCCCCAGGACCCGGACGCCGTCACCCGCTCGTCCCTCGGCTACGACGCGGGCTTCGGCCCGCACTCCGAAGCCTTCAACAAGCCCACCACCGCCAAATGGGACGCGGCCACGCTTGCGGAAGTCGTTGAGGACATCCGCACACAAACCGGCGCCCCCCTCTGGATCAACTGGCCCGCCCTGAACGCGGCCGGCTACGACCCCGCGACCCCCATCAAATTCTGGATCAACACGCCACTGCCCGCCCACCGCATGCTCAACCTCGCGGCCCAGCAAGTCAACAGCCTCGGCACCAAACCGGTCATCGACTTCTTCACCGCCGACGGCGTTGTCACCATCACCTCCGCCGACGACGCGTGGCGCAGCCAACCACGCGACCTGCGGGTGCTTGAGCTCCAGGACTTGTTTGGCAGCAGCGGCAAACCAACCGACAACCCATCGTTCGACGTGCCGGACGAGGCGATGGAATCCGTAATCTTGAAACTGATCCGAGAAACCGTCGGTCAACCGCGAGACTGGTCCGGCGAAGGCACCCCCGAGCAGCCGCTGCGCTTCCAGAACGGCAACCTCATCGTCCACGCCACCCCGTCGCACCACCGCCAGATCAACGGCCTGCTCAGGAAGCTCCGCGAGTCACGCAACCCACCCGCGTACCTCATCGACTCCGAGCTCTATTTCCTCGACGCCACCAAAGCCCGCCCCTTCCGCGAGCTCATGGAACGAGCCAGGAATCCGGATCAATCGAGAACGGCCGGCGGCACGCTGATGGCGGTCATTCCGAACGCTTCTTTCGAACCGATTCGCACCGAGCGGCTCGACCCCGAAGAGCAGATCCAATACCTCAACCCTTCAGTTCAGGTCAACGCCAACGAACCCGCTTCCGTGCTGATGGAACGCGAGATCCCGTACGTCCAACAAGCCCAACGCAACGAGCGCGGCGGGTTTGATCTCGCCCTCGATGCCATCCGGGAAAGCTACCGCCTGACCGCCACCGTCCAGCCCGGCGCGGCCCCCGGCCGACCGCCGTCCGTCGATCTCGCGCTGCAGCTCATCGTGGTCAACGATCCTTTCGACACCCGTCAAGTCTTCGGCTCCGCCGCGGACCCCGAAGACTCGGCCAGCGTCGAGATCCTGTCGGCCACCCACTGGCGTCCCGCCGCAAGCTTCCCCCTGCCCGCCGACCACGCCGCCCTCGTCCTGGGCCCCGCGCTCGACCGCCTCCCCGAACTCGGCGGCCGGACCGGCCCGTTGAACGCCGAAGACGTCCCGCGACATCCGCTGGTCGTGGTCCGCGTGCGCCCCGGCGGGCCGCAATGAACCGGTTCTTCCGCGATCACCGTGGCCAATCGACCTGCTGACTGGATGCTGCGTTCAACGAGCCGCGGCCGTAAGGGAGTGGACCCTCAGGCGGAAACGCACTTGAATCGTGACGCAACGCCGCGGGTCCGCTTCCTGACGGGCGCGGCTCGTTGAACGCAGAGCCCGCGGATCGAACATGAAGTACGGCGTACAAGATCAGAATCGCGGGCGTCCCATCAATCTAAATCGGGCGACCTAAAGTCTCCCGTGACAACCGCCCTCAACATCCTCACCGCCTTCTGGCAGACCCTCGGCGAGATGGCCCCCTGGCTGCTCTTCGGCTTCGCCGCCGCCGGCCTGCTGTCGGTGTGGGTCACGAAACAGATGGTTGAAAGACACCTGGGCGGCCCCGGCCCCGGCCCGGTCATCAAGGCCGCGGTCGTCGGCGTGCCGCTGCCGCTGTGCAGCTGCGGCGTGCTGCCCTTCGCCGGCAGCATGTACCGGCGCGGCGCCAGCCGCGGCGCCACCTCCAGCTTCCTGCTGTCCACCCCGCAGACCGGTGTCGACGCCTTCTTCGCCACCTGGGCGCTCATGGGCCCGGTCTTCGCCGTCGTCCGTCCCGCCGTCGCCTTCGTGCACGGCGTGCTCGGCGGGCTTGCCGTCAACACGATTGCCGGGGCGCGACCTCCGGCGACGCCGCCTGCCAGCCCCGCGGCCGAGAAGGCGTCACGGGAGGGCGAGGCTCCCGCCGAGCCGCGCGTCGCAGAAGGAAAAGCCTTTTGCTGCGGTTCCACTCCCGAAGATGCACCCCCTGCGTCCTGCTGCGGAGCGGGCACGCCTGAGATCCAAGGGACCCGCCCAGACGGGTCCAACTCCCTTTTCTCAGAGCAGAAAAGAGAGTCGGACCCTGAAGCCCTGGGCTGCTGCGGCTCGACCACCGCGCCCGCCCCGCCCGCGCTCCGCGCCCGCGTCGCCGATGCCGCCCGCTTCGCCTTCGTCACGTTGCCCGGCGACCTCGCCGGCTCGCTGCTCATCGGCGTCTTCATCGCCGCCGCCCTCATGGCCCTGGTCCCCCCCGACGCGCTCACCCCCTACCTCGGCGGTGGATTGCTCAGCATGCTCGCCGCCGTCGTCGTCGGCACGCCGCTGTACCTCTGCGCCACCGGCAGCATCCCCGTCGCCCTGGGACTGATTGCCGTGGGGGCCAGTCCCGGCGCCGCGCTGGCCTTCCTCATCGCCGGCCCCGCCACCAACGCCGCCACCCTTGCCGTCACCTGGAAGCTGATGGGCGCCCGCACCGGACTGACCTACCTCGCCAGCGTGGTGATCGTCGCGGTCGCCGCTGGGCTTGCGCTCGACGCTACCTTCACCGTTGCATCACTGGGCCTGCCCGCCGCCGCGTTGCACGCCCACGAGCACGCCGCGCCGTGGTGGCAGCACGTGGCCGCGGCGGTGCTGCTGGGGTTGTTGGTGTGGCCCGTCTATAAGCGCGCGCGTCGTATGACCACGGCGACGGGCGAAGCTTCGCGCCGATGCGCCGCTGAAGTCTCATCACAGGGGGCTCCGGCCGCATAAACCGCGGCGTGTGCGTCCGCTTGCGTCCGATTTTCACTTTGCGTTTTTCACTTTGCGCTTTCGCAGCGCCCGGTAAACTGCGTCCCATGCCCGACGCCCCCACCGCCCCACCCGCAGCCCCCACGCCCGACGACCTCACGCTGCGTGCCTTCCAGCAGCACATCCGCGCGCGCTACTTCGACACCGACCACGCCCGCGGCACCGCCGGCACCTTCATGTGGCTGGTCGAAGAGATCGGCGAACTCGCCACCGCCCTGCACAAAAGCAAGGGCGAGGGCGGCAACACCAGCGGCGACGACGACCCCGCCGGCGAGTTCGCCGACGTGCTCGCCTGGCTCTGCACCCTGGCCAACATCAACGGTGTGGATCTGGATCAGGCCATCCGCGACAAGTACTTCAAGGACGGCGGGCCCAAGGGGCACAAGTAGGTCAGGCATACCTGCCTGACATCCGGCCGCAGGCCGGACACTCTGAAACGCGTCATGGACACCGGCCCGACGAACGCGTGTCAGGCAGGTATGCCTGACCTACGTGGGAACAAGGGCCACACCCAAATCCCGTCAGTTCACCCGCGTCCGCTTTAAGAACGCCGCGCCAACTCGCGCAGCCCCTCACGCCGCGCCAGCAGCTTCCGCCCCGCCGCGGCGATTCCGCCGGCGTCCAATCCGGCGTCGCTCAGCTGCGCGTCGCGGCTGGCGGGGCCGACCCAGCTCTCGGGCATGGCCTGCCGCCCGATCAGCCGCGTGTCCAGGCCCGCGTCGCTGGCGGCCTCCAGCACGGCGCTGCCGAAGCCGCCGGCGGCGAAGTGGTCTTCCACCGTCAGCACGGCGGTGCCGGCGTCCAGCAGGTACTTCAACAGCGCCGTGTCCACCGGCTTGGCGAATCGCGCGTCGTACAGCGCCACGTCGTGGCCGTGCTCGCGCAGCACGGCCAGGCCGTCGCGGGCGTCGTACAGAGTTGTCCCGTAAGCCAGCACGGCCAGGTCGGGCACGTCGGTCTTGGGGGCGACGGCCAGCGCGGCCCGGCCGAGCACGAAGGGCTCGTCCGACGACGGCAGCGGCTCGGCGGCGACGGCGTCGCGCGGGTAACGCACGAAGCTGGGCCCGTCGTCGTACCCGCGCATGAACTCCAGCGCCCCGCGGAGCGTGGGCTCGTCGGCGCAGGCCAGCAGCACGGCGCCGGGCAGCGTGCGGAAGATGCTGATGTCCATGAAGCCGTGGTGCACAGCGCCGTCGCCACCCACGTAGCCGGCGCGGTCCATGCACACGCGGACGGGGAGGTTCTGCAGCGCGGCTTCCTGAAACGCCTGGTCGAGCGCCCGCTGGGAGAATGTCGAGTAGACGGCGAAGAAGGGTTTGATGCCGGTCTTGGCCAGCCCCGCGGCCATGGCCATGGCGTGGCTCTCACAAATTCCCGTATCGCAGGTGCGCTGCGGGTGGGCGGCGATCAGCTTGTCCACCCCGGTGCCGGGCCCCATGGCGGCGGTGATGGCGTACACGTCTTTGTCGCGGGCCATGACGTCGGCCATGGCGTCGGCAAAGGCGGCGGTGAACGACCGCCCCTTGCTGGGGATCTCGACCCGGCAACCCTCTCGCACGAAGGGCGCGGGCGAGTGGAAGGTCGTCGCGTCGCCCTCGGCAAACTCGTAGCCCTTGCCCTTGATGGTTTTGACGTGCAGCAGCACGGGGCTGTCGATGTCTTTCACTTCTTCGAGGATCGCGATAAGCCCCGGCAGGTCGTGGCCGTCGACCGGGCCCACGCACACGTGGCCGAACTCTTCGAACATGTGCCCGTGGCTGATGACGGCCTTGAGCGCGTCGCTGGCGCGGTGGTAGACCTCTTCGAGCAGGCTGCCGCCGGGCAGCTTGTCGAGTGCCTGCTTGCCGCGGCGCTTCATCTCGTGAAACGTATGACTGACACGGACGCGGTCGAAGTAGCCGGCCATCGCGCCCTGCGGCTCGCTGATGGACATGCCGTTGTCGTTCAGCACCGTCAGGAACTGCCGCTGCAGCGTGCCGGCGTTGTTCAGGCCTTCAAGCGCCAGCCCGTTCACGATGCTGGCGTCACCGATCAACGACACCGCGTGACGATCGCTCTTGCCCGGACCGCCCGCCGCCAGGTCGTCGCCGCGGGCCATGCCCACCGCGGTGCTGATCGCGGTGCCGGCGTGGCCGACGGCGAACAGGTCGAAGTCGCTCTCGGCCGGCTCGGGGAAGCCGGCCATGCCCCCACGCTGACGCAGCTTGTCGAACATCCCCAGCCGGCCCGTCAGCAGTTTGTGCGGGTAGCACTGGTGGCCGACGTCGAACAGGAGCCGGTCGTGGGCGAAGTCGAAGACGTGGTGCAGCGCGATCGTCAGCTCGACCACGCCCAGGTTCGGAGCCAGATGGCCGCCGGTGCGGCTGACCTGCTCGCAGATGGCGTGACGGATCTCGGCCGCCAGCTCCGGGAGTTGGTCCGCGGACAGCTTCTTGAGGTCGTGCGGGCCCCGCAGCGCCGCCAGCAGCGGGGTGTCGCCGCCGTCGCGCGGGTCCGAGGGGGTGTACGAAGAGTGAGGCATGGAACAGGGTCGTGGCGGTGGGGCTTGGCCGGAGCGGCGGGGTTGTCAGCGCATACCCCGCTTACGCCCTTCGGGGCGGTCTGGATCGCGTATCGGTTGATTCTAGGGCCTGGCGGTAGCACCGGCCCGCCGCGTGGCCCGGCACGGGGCATCCACCGACCCTCCACCCGATCCCGGCCTACCGCTCCCGCGCCGCCAGCTCGGCGACCAGCCGCCGCAGCGGATCGGCGGGCGCGCCGAAGCCCGCCAGGGCCGCGACCGCCTCATCGCGAAGGCAGACCACCTCGTCCCGGGCACCGTCCACGCCCATCACCCCGGGGTAGGTGCGTTTGCCCGCGGCGGTGTCCTTCTGAGTCGCCTTGCCCAGCGTTGCCGCGTCGGACGTCACGTCCAGCAGGTCGTCGACCACCTGAAACATCAATCCGACCGCGTCGGCGAAGGCCGTCAAAGCGTCCAGCTGGTCGGCGTCGGCCCCGCCGCAGCGCCCGCCCATGCGGGCGGCGCAGCGGAGCAGGGCTCCGGTCTTCAGCCGGTGAGTGGCCCGCAGCGCGTTGAGCGCATCGCCGGCATCTGGCACGTCGTCGGGGAAGGTGTCGCGTACCTGCCCCGCGATCATGTCCAGGTTGGCGCGGTTCAGGTCCGCCGCCAGACCACGGGCCAGGCCAGCCGGCTCCGCCGCCAGCACCGCCGCATTCGCCAGCGTTGGCAGCGCGTCGCCCGCCAGGATCGCCAGCGCCTCGCCGAACTCCACGTGCGTGGTGGCCCGGCCGCGCCGCAGATTGTCGTCATCCATCGCCGGCAGGTCGTCGTGCACCAGGCTGAAGGCGTGCACCATCTCGATGGCCGCCGCCGCCGCGTCGCAGGCCGCGTTCGCGGGGCCGACGGCGCTCAGATCGAGTCCCACCGCCTGAGCCGCCCGAAATACCAGCATCGGCCGCACCCGCTTGCCCGGTCCCAGCGCGGCGTAGCGCATCGCCTCGGCCAGGGACCCGGGCAGGCCGCGGGATTCGATCGCCGCGGCGATCGACCCATCGACGCGCTGCGCCAGCGTCGGGTCATCCAGCTGGTCCAAAGAACCGTTCATGCCGGGAGTCTAAGCACGCCGGTTCGCACTGGCCGGGTGCGGGGCCCGGAATGGGGATGAACGCCCGGCCGGATGACACCGCGCCTCGATCACAGACCGTTTCGCCGCCGACGCCCCCCGCGGCCGCTGTCTGCCGCTGGATCCGCCTTCAACGCCGAACCAACCCATCAACCCTGCGCACTCCTAAAAACGAGAACCTCCCACGGCGGCGATTCGCCGCTGTGCCGCCCGCCGTCGGGGGCGTACGCAGGCCCGGCGGAGCACGCCCCCGACGGCACGCGGTTCCGCCGAATCACCCTTCGCGCAGCCCCGCCGCCTGCGTCACCCAGTCCGCCAGGAACTCGGCCCCATCCTCGGGCGGGTTCTCGCGCAGGGCGTGCCGCATTGCCGATCGGGTCGCCTCGTCCTTCAAAAGCCGCCCCATCACCCGCCGCAGCATCTCCACGTTCTCGGCCGGCTCGATGCGGTCGCGCTCGATGACTGCCCCGCCCACCTCGACCAGCGGCGCGGCGTTGAACTTCTGGTGCTCGTCGCGGTGCCACGGATAAGGCAGCATGATGCACGGCACGGCGTTGGCCCAGGCCTCGGCCACGGTGCCGGCCCCGCAGCGGGTCAGCCCAAGGTCGGCCGCGGCCCACGCGTCGCCCATCGCGTCGCAGAAGGGCAGAAGCACCGCGGGCACGTTCGCCGAGCGGTACGCCCCGGTCAGCCGCTCGCGTTCCTCGGTGTTTTCCTCGCCGGCGCCCGTGATGTGCAGCACCTGCGAGCCGGCGAGCATGCCACGGCCGCTGCCATCCACCAGCGCCCGCATGGCCCGGTTGATCGACCGCGCGCCCTGCGACCCGGCGAAGACCAGCAGCGTGCGTTTGGCCGGGTCGAGGCCCAGGGCGTCGCGGGCGGCTTCTTTGCCACGCGTCGCCAGCGCGCTGCGGCGCAGCGGGTAGCCGACGGTCTCGGTGTCGTCGGGCATCTTGGCCCCCGCGTGCGGCGGCAGCGCGTTAAAAACCGCGTCGGCATGCGTCGCCGCGTGCCGGTTGGCCCGCCCCGCCGACGCGTCCAGGCTCACCAGGCCGACGCGACCGGCGCGACCGGAGGCCCTGCGGGCCGCCGCGGCCGCGGGCGCGCTCACAAAACCCCCGGTGGCCAGCAGCGTCGTCGCCTGCGTGGCGCGTACGAGCCCCGCGACCGCCTTCCGCGACGCCCGCTGTCCACGCCAGAACCGCCACAACGACACGGGCCGGAACCCCAGTCCCACCGCCGGCAGCGCGGTGTAATCAACACCCGCCGACCGCGCGATCTCCGCATCCAGCGGCCGGGTGCTGACCAGAAGGTGTGGGGTGAACGACGTCGCGCGTTCGCGCAAACGTTCGATCACCGCCAGATTCGGGAAGATGTGCCCGCCGCTGCCGCCGCCGGCGAACAGAACGGTCGTAGCGCAAGCCGGTGCCGGTGCCGGTGCCGAAGATTGGGTAGCGTCAAAAGCGGTCACGGCGGGCCAGTTTACCGGGAGCCTCCCCTCACGCGTCGGCGCCTGCGCTACCCGCCGGAGTTCACGCGGCGCGGAAGGCGTCCACCTGCGTCCACCTGGTAACGCGACTCAGGCCACGAAGCGGTGGGTCGCCGGCAACTGGGCCCCGGGAACGTCCGGTCCGTCGTAAATCTCCAGCCGCTGGTCAAGCGTGGCAAAGTCGCGCAGCAGCTGGTCGAGCGCCCGCTGGCGGCGTTCGGGTTCGAAGGTGGTGACATAGGTCGCGTCTTCGAGCGGGTCCTTGACCACGACCCGGGTCCGCCCGATCCCGTGCTCAAGGCGGACGTCGTAGCCGTTGCTGCGGAGGATCATGATCACACGGTCGAGGGAAATGGACACGGAGCGCTCCTTGCGTTGCTGGCCGGGCGGGACCACCCCGGATCGTCCCGGGATGCAGGATTAAAATTAACGTCGGCCTCTGAACCGGCGGGAAACCCGCCATGAATCGGCCTTCACGCGACCGGGGGGGCCGTCAGACGGGTTCATCACCCTCTTGCTCAAAGCAGCAAGGGTGGCAAGGGGGGGGCCGGACCCCGAAGCCTCGGCCGCGCGAGTTCGCGTCCCTCACGCCGCCTGAGGCATGCGCCCTGCGCCCGCCTCCCCCGCACCGTCCGAATCCGGCGGCCCGGCTGCCCGGCGCACGGTGGACTCGGATCGGGCCGCCGACCCGGTGCCCGCTGCACGCAGGGCCGCCGCGTTGTCCAGGCTCGCCACCAGCCCCAGCGCAAAACCTGTGAACACCCACCCCGTGCCGCCCATGCTCACAAACGGCAGCGCGATGCCCTTGGTCGGCACCACCACCGTCACCACCGCCAGGTTGATCACCGCCTGCGAGCCGATGGTGAACAGCACGCCCACGCCCACCAGCCGGCCAAAGGTGTCCTCGCTGTCGCGCACGATCCCCAGGCCGATCCACAACATCGCGATGAACAGCCCCACCACCAGCGCCGCCCCGCCCAGACCCAACTCCTCACACAAAATCGGGAAAATGAAGTCCGTCGTGTCTTCGGGGATGTGGTACTTCTGGACGCTTCCGCCCAGCCCACTGCCGCCGACCCCGCCCTGGGCAAAGGCCAGCATCGATTGGATGGGGTGGTAGCCGGTGCCCTCGGCGTCGGCCCACGGGTCCATAAATGCGGTCAGCCGGCGCACCCGGTAGGGCTCCTGCATGATCGCGAACACCAACGCGCCCACGGCCGGCGGCACCATCAGGCCAAGGTGCCACAGCTTCGCACCGCCGGCGATCAGCACCAGCACCGCGCTCGCCGCGATCAACGCGCCCGTGCCCAGGTCTTCGATCACCACAACGCCCGCCGCCGCCGCCGTGAGCACCAGCCCCGGCAGCAGGCCCCACCAGAATCGCCCCATCACCCCCCGACGCCGCGTGCAGTACCACGCCAGCGCAATGATCAGCGCCCACTTCATCAGCTCGCTGGGCTGAAAGCTCACGCCCGTGCCCGCCGGACCCAGCGTCAGCCAGCGGCTCGCCCCGTTGGCCGAGCGTCCAAAGCCCGGCACCAGCGTCAGCACGCACAGCGCCAGAGCCAGCAGCATGGCCACCCACACCGGGCTGATCCACGACCGGCTGCGAAACAAGCCCATCAGATCCACCCGCGCCCCGGTCAGCATCGCCGCCAGGGCCAGCAGCGCACACACCAGATTTTTGTTGACGTACTGTTCCAGCAACACCCCCGCCGCGCTCCACGCCGTCAGGTCGGGGGGCACGTAAGCCGCCCCGCCGACCGCGCCCCCTCCCCGCGTCACGTCCATGCCCGCCGACTGCACCATGACCACCCCGATCCCCAGCAGGGCAACGGCGCATGCGATAAGCAGGTGGGCGGGACGCGGCACGCCTCAGCTATCGGCCACCGGTGGACCGCCGCTGGCGTAAACCGCCGGCCCCCGGCCGCTCCTCTGTCGGGCGTGCCCCGCCCGCCGCCCGCAACCCGGGCCCGCCAACGCTGAATCATGCTCACCGCCCCCGACCGGCCCCCGCGTGCGGTTATCATGGCGCGGGTTGTTTCCTTCCGCCTCTCTCGGGCTCCACGCATGAACCTTTCTCCGTCACGTCGGCCCCACCCGGGCCCGGCCCCCCACCACGTCCGCGCCGCCGCCGCCCTCGTGGTCGCGGGCGTCCTGGCGCCCGTCGCGGCCCACGCCGACGGTGCCTTCGAGCGGCTCACCGAAACCGCCCGCGCCGCCGCCGCCGCGCCTTACACCGGCCCCGCCGCCGGCGAGGCTCGTGACCCCCTGCCCGCGGGCCTGGGCGAATTGAAGTACGACGGCCACCGCGACATCCGCTGCCCGCCCGAGAAGTTCCTCTGGGCCGGCACCGACCTGCCCTTCCGTATTCAATTCAAACACCTGGGCTGGCTGTTTCCCGACGCCGTCAAGCTGGCCGAGGTCGATGACCACGCCACCGAAGTCGTCCCCATCCCCTTCGACCCCGGCCATTTCACCTACGGCAAGGTCGCCCGTGAAACCCTCGACCCCGGCGACCTGCCCGACGACCTGGGCTACGCCGGCTTCAGCCTGCACCATGTCGCGCTCACCGAAGGCGGGGGCTCGAAACAAGCGGCCGCCGCCGGCGAGTTCTACAACGAGGTCCTCAGCATCCAGGGCGGCAGCTACTTCCGCGCCGTGGGCACCGGCCAGCACTGGGGCGCCTCGGTCCGCGCCGCGGCCATCGACACCGCCGTCGCCGACATCACAGAAGAGTTCCCCCGCTGGACCCAGCTGTGGGCCCAGCACCCCGAGCCCGGCGCCGAAACCGTCACGCTCTACGGGCTCATGGAAGGGCCCAGCCTCGCGGGCGCCTACCGCCTGAAGGTCACCCCCGGCCCGACGCTGAGTGTCGACGTCGACGCCGAACTCTTCCTGCGCCACGGCGTCACCAAGCTCGGCCTCGCCCCGATTACCAGCATGTTCCTCTTCGGCGAGGGCCACCCCGCCCGCTTCGGCGACTACCGCCCCGAGGTCCACGACAGCGACGGGCTGGGCATCGTCTACGCCGACGGCCGCCAGACCTGGCGTGCCCTGCACAACCCCTTTGGCCTCTCGGTCACCCGCTACGACGCCGAGAACCCCCGCGGCTTCGGCCTGCTGCAGCGCGACCGCGACTTCGACAGCTACGAAGACCTGGAAACCGAGATGCAGCTGCGCCCCAGCATCTGGGTCACCCCCAAGGGCGACTGGGGCAAGGGGCATGTGGAACTGGTCGAGTTCGGCAGCAAGCTCGAAGCCACCGACAACATCGGCGCGTTCTGGGTGCCGAGCAACGAGCAGGGCTTCAACGTCGCCGGCGGCCACTACGCCTACGGCTACACCGTCGAGTTCACGCAAGACCCGCGTCCGCTGGCCGACGACGAAAACCAAGACGCCCCCCTTGTCCGCTTCAGCGCCGTCCGCACCGCCCCCGCCCGCGCCCACGGCGACGAGGTGGGCGATGACGGCCCCGGCTCGCCCGTCCGCTTCATCGTCGATACCGCGCCGGGCCACACCCTGCCCAACGGCACCCCCGTGCTCGCCAAGGCCGCGGTCGGCAACGGCCGGCTCATGGCCAAGCCCTTCACCCAGTACAACCGCTTCGACGACGCCTACCGCGTGTTCTTCGATGTGCTGCCCGACGGGCCCGGCCCGCTCGACGTCAGCCTCACCCTCAAAGGCGAAGACGTCGACGCCGAGACCGGCGAACCCGTGCCCGACCCCAGCTTCAACCCCGATGCGCCGCAGCAGTCCATCGGCGACGCCGCCGCACCGCGCCCGGGCATCATCGACGGCCCCGCCCTGAGCGAGACCCTGAAGTACCGCTGGGAACGCCCGTGAGCGACGATGCGAATCACCAAGCCCAGCCGGGGCCCAGCCCTGCCCCCGCATCGGCCCACGCCCCCGACCGCCTGGTCGCCTACGCCGCCGCGCTGGGTGTCGCCGACGCCGCGCGTCTCGCCGCCGCCCTGCGGCAGCGTGCCGCCGACGCCGGCGATCACGGTGCCGCGCCCGCCACCGCCGACGGCATTGCCGCGCTCGACGGCTTCCTCGACGAACTCGCCGCCCGCGTGGCCGACGACCCCGATGCCGAGCCCCGCCGCAGCCCCGCCGCCGTCCGCTTCACCCTCGCCCGCCACCTCGCCGCGCTGCTGACCGCCCACCCCGACGCCCCGGCCGATCCCGCCGCCGCCGACGCCATCGCCGCAGCGCTGGCCCGCCACCACGACGTGCTGCCCGGCGGCGTGCTGCCCACCCACCCCCATCAAGAGATGCCCCGGCAGCCGTTGGGCGCGCTGCCCGCCGTGCTCCGCAGCCAGTTCTGGACCTCCGCCTACCGCTTCGGCCCCTTCGGCAACCGCCGCAATTCCGCTGCCGCCGATGACAGCCCGCGGCCCTCGGGCGTGGCCGAAAACGCGTCGGGGCCACGCGCCGCCCCGTCCCCGACCGAAAGCCCCGCGTGAGCGACCTGCACCCCCACTCATCCGACGACGCCAGCGTCCCGCACGACACGCCCCCGCCCGCCCGCCCGCGCGAGCGACGCAACAACACCAGCCTCATCTCGCGCATCGGCCTTATCGGCGCCACCCTCGGCAGCACCTACCTCGCCGCCCACGCCTTCGCCTACGTCATCTGGCCCACCCCCGCGTCCATCAACGCCGCCACCGTCGCGCTGTGGCTGCTGTTCTGCCTGCTCTTCATCTGGGTCGCGCAGGGCTTCTGGACCGCCACCATCGGCGTCCTGCAGACCCTGCGCGACTCGCCCACCGCCATCTTCCGCCGCGCCGCCCCCGGCGTTCCCCGGCGCCCCGCCGCCGAACTCCCGCGCGTCGCCGTGCTCATGCCCGTCTACAACGAAGACGCCGCCCGCGTCTTCGCCGGGGTCGAGGCCATGATCCGCTCGGTCAACCGGGCCCGTCGGGGCCCGATTGTCGTGGGAGACCCCGACGCTCTCGAACGCTACGGCGACCGCTTCGACTTCTACCTCCTCAGCGACACCACCGACCCCGTCGTCTGGCTCGAAGAGCAGGCCCAATACAAAGCCCTGCTCGAAGAGATCGACCGCGACGCCGCGTTGCACACCCGGCTCTACTACCGCCGCCGCCACAAAAACACCGCCCGCAAGAGCGGCAACCTCGAAGACTTCTGCGAGCGATTCGGCTCGGCCTACACCTTCATGCTCACCCTCGACGCCGACAGCGTCATGGACGGCGGCACCATGGTCGAGATGCTGCACCGCAGCACTGCGGACCCGCACATCGGCATCCTCCAGGTGCCCCCCCAGCCCGTCAACCGCACCAGCTTTTTCGCGCGCAGCCAGCAGTTCGCCGCCAGCCTCTACGGCGGCGTCTTCAACAGCGGCTTCAGCGCCTGGACCCACCTCGACGGCAACTACTACGGCCACAACGCGCTGATTCGCATCGACCCCTTCGTCCGCCACTGCGGCCTGCCCCTGCTCCCCGGCAAGCCCCCCCTGGGCGGCGAGATCCTCAGCCACGATTTTGTTGAGGCCGCGCTCATAAGGAAGGCCGGCTTCGACGTCAGCATCGCCACCGACCTGGGCGGCAGCTTCGAAGAGTGCCCGACCACGCTGGTGGACTACGCCATCCGCGACCAACGCTGGTGCCAGGGCAACCTGCAGCACATGCGGCTGGTCATCGCCAAGGGCTTCCACCCCATGTCACGCCTGCACCTTGGCATGGGCGTCATGAGCTACCTCGCCAGCCCCATCTGGATGCTCTTCATGATCGTCGGCGTCGTCGCCTACGCCGTCACCGACCCGCCGCCGGGGCACGCCCACACCGGCTACCTCACCTGGAGCCCCGGCGCCATCGGGCTCGCGTTGTTCGGCGTCGTCATGGCCATGCTCCTGCTGCCCAAGTTCGTCGCCGTCGCCATGGTCGTCCGCGACCAGCACAAGATGCGCGCCCACGGCGGCGACCTCGGCGCCGTGGTCAGCGTCCTCATCGAAGTCGGCATCAGCGTACTCATCGCGCCCCTCATGGCCGTCTACCACACCCGCTTCGTCCTCAACACCCTGCTGGGGCGCAAAGTCAAGTGGAACGCCCAGCAGCGCGACGAAACCGTGCTCACTTGGCGCGACGCCGCGAAAAACCACCTGCCCGCCACCATCGGCGGCATCCTCGCCACCGCATTGATCGCCTGGCTTGCCCCCGCGCTGCTGCTCTGGGCCAGCCCGTTTCTGCTGGGCCTGGTTGTCAGCATCCCCCTCAGCATCGTCCTCGCCAGCCGCAAGGTCGGGCTGGCACTCAAGCGGCTGCGGCTGTTGATGATCCCCGAAGAAACCACCCCCCCGCGCGTGCTGCGTCAACATGCCCACGCGTTGCAGCGCACCAGCCAGGTCGCGCTCAACTACAAGGTCGACCAGCCGCTCGCCAAAGCCGTCGCCGACCCCGCCTTGTGCCGATTGCATCTCGCCGCGTTGCAAGGCAACCGCGAGCTGTTCACCACCGACATCGCCATGCCCGAAGCGCTGGCCCGGGCAAGGCAGGACGGGATTGATCATCTGGAGCGGAAGATGCAGCTGGCGTTGTTGAGTACGCCGGATGCGGTGATGGAGCTGCACCGGGCGGCGTGGGCGTAGCGTGGCCGAGGCAGGTTTCGCGAAGCATGCGAAGAGCGCGAAGCACGCGAAGGAAGGCAGCAAAGGCATTTTTCAATGCGGCCAAACCTCGCGACCGCCCTCCCGTAGCCCGCGCGTCCCCCAACACCCCGGGCGCCGTGGTCTGAGGTCCGCTGAAGGTCACGATGGAGCGACTCCGAGCTGGAACGATTATGGCCGTAAAATAGTTCAACCCAGCCGAAGATAGAATCGAAAACAGGCTCATATTCCTAGGCCGAGGCGACTACAGGCCGCAATCATCTAAGCCGCGAAAAAACGCTCAACCGAGCTTGAAGGTATCGACCGCGCCTTCTAATCGAGTCGGAGGCGAATCACCCGTCGAGCCATCGCCAGACTTCAGTCTCCCTAGAATCTCAATCAACCACGGGTCACGACCTCCAACGAGTTTGAATATTTCATTAACACCCAAGCCATGTTGGCTTTGATAGCTACCGACCGCATGTTCAAGTAATTGGCAAGCTTCCTGCCTCGGCTGTGAAGGCTCGGGAGAGCGGAAATACCCCTCACTAGCAAGAGCTCTAAACAAGCGAACTGCTTCCGATTCGCTTATTTTCCCGAGACTTCTGGCCCGGTAAACGACAGATGCCATCGAAACGTTCCACCGCTTTTTAATGCGAAGCAAGTCCTTCAAGTTCAAGCGAGTGGACGGGAGGCGAAGATGCTTCCCCGGCAAAAGGAGTTCGCCTGCAAATTCGTTCGCTTCGACCTCGGCTTCATCGGACTGGGTGAGGTGCATGACTGCGTGCCCCAACTCATGGGCGAGGGTGAACCGGTATCGGTCGGCGGGTAGCCGTCGATTAATAAAGAAGAACGGTTGCTCCCCCGGACACCAGCAGTGAAATGCATCGAGTCCGGCACCGTCATCCCCAAAATCAACCCGAAGAACTACAGCGCCAGCTTGTTCTAGCCACCTAGTTAGATCTAGTATTGCGCCATCAGGAATTGCAAGCTCGCGCTTGACGGCATCTACAGCCTCTAAGACTCGATTCTCGGGAGGTAGATGGCGAAGCTTAGGAAGGCTAAAGTGATCTTCAAAATTGAAGTCTGAAAGTAGCCTCCGAATTTGAATCCGCCAGAGGTTCGCACACGCTTCTAACCGACGATAGGCCCGACTCCCCACCTTCTTCTTTGTGCGATTCATCCATGCCTGCACCTTGAAATCAGTGCTCCAGAGCATCGATGGATCGACCTGTAGACCGTCTGCGATCCGAAACCCCTCATCGCATGAGATCTGTTCACCCGGAGATGATTCAAGTTCAGTCAGCCTGCCTACAGACAAGCCACAAACTTCGGACGCAACGGCCTTCGTGAGACCTCGCGCTTCTCTGTAGAGCTGAATTTTGTCTCCGTATACCAGCATGACAACCCATGTCCGCGCGACGCTCATGCCTTGATGAGCCGATCGACCACCCATTATCGCACATTTGCTGTTAGGACCGCGAATCAGCCCGCTTCGCCCTCTACCTCGTATCCCGTGCCTGTATTCGGGAGTTGCGGCTGACCGACCGGGGGAATCCCTAGATAGCCTCCATCTTCCTCCCAGATTGGCCAGACCCACTGAAATCGCCGGTCACTTTCGTAGCCGAAAACGATCTTCAAAAGCGCATCTTGGTACGGGAGCTCCGCCTGCTCTAATTCATATCCGAGTACAAGACGGGTGCAGTCAAAATTGAACAGCGTCATTTGCCCCGAATCGTGCCGCTGCTGACCCGATTGGGATTGAGGCGCCCTTGACTGAAGCCGATCGTTGTGTCTAATTCTGCGGACCTTCTTCACCACCAATACCGCTGGCGAATACGGCAACTGCTGCATGTCGGTCAGCGAAACTGACCGCAGTTGATTATCGACTACCGCTTCGCACCACAACGGCAGGTCAGGGTGACCACTCAGATTCTCAAAGGCCGAACACGTGATGTTGTTCGCTAGCGCCGTGCGGTCCTGTTTCAACAGAAAGGCCTCAGGTAATTCCCGCAATTCCTGCACTGCATCTACCACCGAATCGACTGCGGTGCTAGCTAAAGGCTCAAGAAGAGGTCTCGCATCTGTCTCGTTCATCTACGTGGTCCGCCTATAGGCTGGAGTTTGAGTTGCCGTACGGTAACTTAACAAGCCACTCGACACAAGCGATGTTTGGGGAATGGTCTACATTGGGGCCAGGTCTACATTTGCGCCAGGCCTTACGGCACCAGCGGGGCACCAGCGGGGCCAGGCACCAGCGGGGCCAGGCAGCAACGGGGCAGCAACGGGCAGCAACGGGGCAGCAACGGGGCCAGGCCTTGCAGGGGCAGCAACGGGGCCAGGCCTTGCAGGGCAGCAACGGGGCAGCAACGGGGGCAGCAACGGGGCCAGGCCTTGCAGAGGCACATGAGAACCAAGCCCGAGGCGCCAACGCACACCAAAACGTCATTCTCGGTAAGAACAATCAGAAATTGACTTGTTCAACGAAACAAGCCACAACTCCCGCCAATTTGCGGATGAAGATTTCCGGCCGTGCTGTTAACCTCTGGCTTTGCCACGCTTCTGATTTGTACCCACCGGAGAAAGAACATGCGCCTCATCCGTCTCGCCACCCTTGCCGTCGCCTCTGCGGTCGGCTTGTCCCTGCCCTTGGCCGCCGCCGGCCAGACGTTCTCCACGCCGGGCGACAACGCGATCCAAGAAGAGGGGGTTCGCGGGGGCGTGATCACCGGCACGTCGGGCCCCGGCGGCGTCGCCACGCTGTCGGTCCGCAACTTTGACACCCTGCCCGGGACGCCGCCCATCAGCAACGCGGTGATCTCGTTCAACCTCACCGACGTGCTGCCCGCGGGCGCCGACATCGCGTCGGCGTCGTTGCAGTTGAACGTGGTGAGTTACACCAGCAGCACCACCGGCATTCGCGTAGAGAGCTTCAGCTACGACCCAGCGCGGCCTCAGGACTTCTTCTCCTTCGCCCCGCGGACCGACCAGGGCTTCTTCCCCGTCAGCAGCCTGGGAGAGATTCAAGTGGCGCTCAGCACGCCGGGGGCTTTCGACGTGGGCTCGGACCGGGCCATCGGGATCCGCCTGACCGGCGGGTCCACCGCCAACGTGCAGTTCGACGGCACCATCGCCACCTCGTCCTTCTCGCGGCCCCCGGTCTTCAGCGTCACCTTGGTGCCCGAGCCGACCGCCGCGGCCATCGTTCTGCTCGGCGCCGGTGGCCTGCTGGCACGCCGCCGCCGCGCGGGCTGATTGGGCAGCGCGCAGCAACGGGGCCACGCAGCAACGGGGCCAGGCCTTGCAAGAGGAACGATTGCGGCGTTTTGCCTCCAGGACTATTCGCCCATCGGGCGACTTACCGCCAATTTCCATAATCTGCAATCCGAAAACGCCCCACGCCCTCACGCAATAAGCCGGCAGAACGCTGCCGGTTGGTTCAATCTGAAACTTTCTAAACGCCACCCCGCTTCTTCTCTCGCTCAGCCAGACCCGGCAACTACCTGGCCCGGCGGATACACCTTCCACGCCTCTTCGCTCAATCGTTCAAACACACTTTTTGCCGAGGCGTTCAGGCTGGCCTTCCCCTCCCGGATCCGCCGCGCCGCGGCGTCCAGATACCTCAGGTAACGCACGAGCGTCATGCCGGGGAGAAGGCTGCGCCGAAGGTTCTGATGGCTTCGATTCCCACCAGCGCTCCCGAGACTCAAAAGCCAACGGCTGCGAGACCGTAACTCAGGCGCTACCGCTGGCTTGCCGTCAGCGGCGTCGATTGCCGCAGATCCACGCCATTCGGTAAGCCGCGCCTCCAAGGAAGTGTCGCGCCCGTCTTCCGGTAGATCCACCAGCCCCGCCGCGTGCGGGTTGAGATCGATGTACGCCAGCATGGTCAACACGCTGGCGTCGTCTTCCGCGCGGCTGATCTTGCATCGCCCCTGCCAAAACGCGCCGCGCTCTCCCCAACGGCGGTTCAACCCCTCGGCAATCGGCTGCTTCAGGTCTTTCACGAACTGGCTGAAACTGCACAGCTTCTTCCGGTGCGACGCCACCCAATCCGGCCGATCCGCGTGCGTCTTCAGCCACGCGTCGTCCGCGCCGGCGACCCGACGCGGCGGGTGCAGGGCAAACCAGCGACGCGCCACCTCAACCCCGGTCCACTCTGCGACCGCCTCGGCATCGATCCGCACCAGCAGATGCAGGTGGTTGTCCATCAACGCGAAGCCGCCGACTTGAACCGCCGTGCACGCGGTCAAACGCTCCAGTCGGCTAGCGATCAGTTGCTTGGGCGACGGCCCCGATTCTTGCTCGGCATCACTCACTCGGTCGGCCAACAGATGCAGGCCGCGTGTACACCGCGTTCGGACGTGGAAGACCCCGGAGGGGTTGTAAAGCTGGTCTCGGCGGCGTGGGCGGGGCACAACGCATATGCTATCAAAAACCTAACCAAAATCAAGGGTTCACCTCTTCCATGAGTTGCCGGTCCGCGGTCGGTGAAGATCCGGCACCGCGTTACCATCCCCTAACATTCTTCCGCAAGGCTTGGCCCCCCGCCACTCCCCCGCCACTCCCTGGCCACTCCCGAGCTCGCTGCCCCCTCTGAAAATCGATTCGGCCATACGCGCCGCAAACGAGAAGGACGGCGCGCGTTCGAATCGCTTCACTACACTGCACTTCGCTTTGAAAGTTCCCGCCGGAAACGCCAGATTTACCGGGCTGACAGGCAACTTTGCTCGGTGTACTCAATGTTAGACCATCACAGATATGAGACTCATACGCCTGCTCGTGATCAATCTCGCCCTAACGTTCTTGTCGGTGTTACCGGGCATCATTCTGGCAATCTTGATCAGCCACGTGGTTGGTTTCTTTTTCTACAGCGAGGCATACAGATACGACATCAACGGTGGATCCATTGATTCCCGCAAGCTAGAGCGGTTTAACCACATGCGGTCCGTCGCTGCAGCTGGCGCATTCATCGCATGTTTGCTTTCGGCTCAAATAGTTTTCCTTGTTCACCACCTATCTCGCACACCGCGGGGCGCTTGACCACGGCCTGCAGTTGATCGGCACCCTCACTATGGATCCATCGCCCATCTTCGTCGAGCAGGACTACCAAGCACCGGTTGAGGCGGCAGGCCAACGGGCTCAGGCCTTGCAGGCTCTTGCATGGCCCGGAAAAGGTGGCCCGGAAAGGGGAGTCTGAAAGGGGAAAACACCCCTCTTTTTACGTATGCGACCATCCGGCGAGACCGACCGGACGGCCCATGCCCCGTCGACAAGCCTGAAGCCCCGCTTCACGGCCCGATGTCGGACCTTGGACCAAGAACGGCCTCGGGTGCGCGACAGGGCCGGTGCTGGGTCGGCACTGGGTCGGCGCCGGGTCGGCACTGGGTCGGCACTGGTTCGGCACTGGGTCGGCACTGGGTCGGCACCCCGAATCGTGAGCAGGGCTTGCTCCCGTGTTCGGGAATGACGCGGTTTTAATCTTGCCCAGAGGGTTGACACATACCCGGGCACGATGATGATCGGTGTATGGGACAGATCCGCTGTCCCGACGCCGCGCTTTGACGCGGCGGATTCTGACCCCTGTTCGAGGAACCACCATGAAAAACCCTTCTTTTAAAATGATCGCCACGCTTCTGCCCGCCGCTACCTTGGCATTCGTGGGCATTTTCTCCACCGGCTGCGACGTCGACGTTGATTCGGGTGAGGTTGACCTCCCCGAGTACGAAGTCATCAAAACCGATGAAGGAAACCTTGAGATGCCCGAGGTGGACGTGGATCTGCCCGAGGTCACGACCGGAACCAAGACCGTTGAGGTCGAGGTGCCGACGGTTGATGTGGACATCCCCGAAGAGGGCGACACGAATGTGACGCCCGATGACCAGTGAGTCCATCCGCTGAACGGCGCGTCGTGCCACCGGCCTGAACCCGCCCCCGCCCCGCCCCGCCACGTCTTCGACCGGCGGGGTTTTTTCGAACCCGTATTTTCGAACCCGCATCCGTCCTCCTCCCTATCGAAAGGCTCCCTCATGAGCAGCGGCGAAATCAAGAACAAGGCTGATGCCGACATGAACCGCGACCCGATCACCGACACGCCCGGAGCCCATCCCGTGGGCAGTGGGGTCGGCGCGGCCGCCGGCGGTGCCGCGACCGGTGCCGCCCTAGGAACGTTCGCCGGACCCATTGGCACCGCGGTGGGCATCGTCGCGGGCGGCCTGATCGGCGGGCTGGCCGGCAAGGGCGTGGCCGAGAAGATCGACCCCACCGCCGAGCACGACTATTGGCGCAGTGAGGTCAAAAACCGCGACTACTACAAAGAAGGCGTGAGTTACGACGATCACTACGGCCCGGCCTACCAGTATGGCTGGGAGCGCGTCGACCTGGACCGCCACGAGAACAAAGGCCAGGTCCGCAGCTTCGACGAGCACGAAGCGGTGATGCGAAAAGATTGGGATAGCCACCGCCAGGAAAATGACAGCCGCTTCGATGACGTGAAGCCAATCGTGCGCGATGCCTTCGAGCGTGCGAAGCGGCAGCAGAACAAGTAGCCCATGCTGCTGAAAACCTGATCGCCTGACGACACCCGGCCCCGTGCCGGGTGTTTGCGTGCGGGGCAATCCGGTCAGAGTGGCTGAAGGCGGGCAAATACCCGGGCCAGGGAACGACACGCCAACCGCTCTGCATTCTGAAGGCACCGCTCGCGTTACCGCCCGCGGCGCGGCGCTGCAAAGGGCGGGATGAAAAACGGCTCATCGGTGCCACGCCGGCCGATCACCCGCGGCCGCGACGATGGTTCCTCAACCGGGCTCGCGTCGCTGCGGACCTGTGCCCCCATCCCCTTTTCCGTGAAACAACGCCGTGCTCAATCTCATCCGCCGACGTCCGTGTCCGCTTACCGGCTCGGCCGGTGTGGCTCGCACACATCGTGCGTGGAGGGGGATCGCCACGGCGGTGGCCGCGTGGGGTGACAGCCCGCAGGTCCGCGGACGTCTTTCCGACACGTCGAGACAAACTTTCGGCGGCGCGGGTGGGTCGGCTCCCGACACCGCTTCGCCAACGGCGGCGACCCTGTCAGAGGGGATGCCCGACCCCTCCGACATTGCCCAAGCGTCCCCACGCCTGAACGTCGCCGCCGCGGGTCCGCCGGTCTGCGGACACACATGTGGTGTGGCGGCCGCACGGGAGTGGGTCCACGGGCGGTGTCTGGCTTGCCGATCACTACGGCACCACGCATCGTGACCGCTGAGAGCGGGTCGACACAGGCCGCCAGGAAAGCCGCGGCCGGGTCCGCAACGCAGAGGATGCTGATGAACAACGGTGTGATGCTGCAGGGGTTTCACTGGACGACGTGCGAGGGTGGCACGCTGTGGTCGGTGCTGGCCGACCGGGCCGCCGAGCTTGTCGCCCGCGGGTTCACCGCGGTCTGGATGCCCCCCGCAACGAAGGGGGCCGGTGGCGACCGGGACGTGGGCTACGGCGTCTACGACCTGTGGGATCTGGGCGAGTTTGATCAGAAAGGGTCGGTCGCGACCAAATACGGCACCAAAGAGCAGTTCGTCGCCTGCGTGGCGGCACTGCGGGACGCGGGGCTGACCGCGGTCTCGGACGTGGTGCTGAACCACAGACTGGGTGCGGATGCACAGGAGACTTTCGAGATGCGGGCCGTGCCCGTGGGCGCCGGAGGTGGTGCTGCGGGCGACGTATTCGAAGGCGAGGCATGGACACGTTTCGATTTTCCCGGTCGTGGCGACACGTACAGCGGGTTCCGCTGGCGTCACCAGCACTTCGTGGGCGTGGGACAGACCGAGGACGGATCGGAGGTGCTGCGTGCTGCCGACGTCGACTTCGCCGGCGACACCGGAAGCGGAGAGGACGGCGGTGCCGACGACTACCTGCTGGGCGCGGACGTCAATCTGCACCACCCCGACGTGCGGGATGAGTTGACGGCGTGGGGCCGCTGGTACCTGGACACCACCGGCGTAGACGGCTTTCGTCTGGACGCGGTGCGGCACATGAGCACGGACTTCCTGGCGTCGTTCCTGGAGGCGATGCGGACGCACCGCGGCGACCGCCCGCTGTTTGCGGTCGGCGAGTGCTCGGCCGGCAACGGGGCCGAGCTGGTGGATTTTCATACGCGGGTGGGGGGCGGCATGGCGCTGTTTGACATGCCGTTGCAGCACCGGTTGTACGAGCTGTCGATGTCCGGTGAGGGCGGGGACCTGTCGAGGGTCTTCGAGGGCTCGCTGGTGGCGGCTGACCCCGCAATCGCGGTGACCTTCGTTGACAGCCACGACACCCAGCCGGGCCAGAGTATCGGCACCTGGGTGGAGGACTGGTTCAAGCCTCATGCCTACGCGTTGATCTTGCTGCGTCTGGAAGGCCTCCCGGTGGTGTTCGCCGGCGATTACGACGGCGGTGAAACCGGCATCGAGGGCGTCGCCATGCCGAGGCGGCGCGACCTGATCGACCGCCTGCTGCACCTGCGCGAGCGGTTCAATCACGGCGGACAGGAGGACTACTTCGACCACCCCAGCTGCGTGGCCTGGCTGCGGACCGGCGATGACGACCACCCGGGCGCGATGGTCGTGGTGATGAGCAACGGCGAAGCGGGGTGCAAACAGGTTGACACCCACCGCCCGGGAGAAACGTTCTGCAACGTGCTGGCCGAGGGCAGGTCCGACCGCCTGACCACCGGCGACCACGGGCGGGCCGACTTCACCTGCCCCGCCGGCGAAGTGGCGGTGTGGGTGAGCGACGACCACGGCGACGACCGCTGGGGGGGTGAGGCGTGACTCGCAAGCCGCCCCGCCCGCCCGCAATCCGCCGCCCCGGGATGGTCCGCTGATGACCCACGCGGCCCCCGGCCAGCGCAGTCAAGGGCCCGCGGCAGACCCCGGTGCCCGTCGCCGCGCGCGCGGTCCCAAGACACGCCGCGGCTGCCTGGCCGCCGTGATCATGCTGCTGCTGGGGGTCCTCGCCGTGCGAATTGCCCTGGGTCCGGCAGTCACCTGGTACGTCAACCGGACGCTGGACCGCGACCCGCGGTTCGACGGGAAGATCGAGGGCGTGAGTATCCGCCTGTTTCGCGGAGCGTATGCGGTGCACGGCGTGCGGCTGGACAAGGTGGTGGGCGGCGTCGCCGAGCCGCTGATCACCGTCGACACGCTCGACCTCTCGGTGCAGTGGAGTGCGTTGCTCTCCGGCCGGCTGGTGGGGGAGGTCGCGGCCCGGGGGGCCGAGCTGAACTTCGTGGACGGGGGCGACCCCGCGCAGAGTCAGACCGGCGTGGACGGGCCCTGGCTCGCGGTGCTTACCGACCTGGTCCCCTTCCGGCTGAACCGGGTGAGCGTGGAAGACAGCGCGGTGTATTTTCGTGGACGCGGCGGGCCGGTGCCGGTCGACGTCTACGTGGCCGATCTGAGCGTCCGCGTTGACGACCTGACAAACGTCAAGCACCGCATCACGCCGATGGTCACCACCGCCCGGGTCAGCGGGCGGGTGATGGACCAGGCCGCGCTGGAACTGAACGTTCGTCTGGACCCGACGAGCTACCGGCCGACGTTCGAACTGGACCTGCGGATGCTGGACCTGGACGTCACGGCCGTCAACGACCTGGCCCGCGCGTACGGCGGACTGGACTTCGAGGGCGGCCGGTTCGATCTGACGGTGGAAGCCCGGGCGGTGTCCGGCCAGATCAGCGGCCGGGTCAAGCCGCTGTTTCGCAACCTCGAGGTGTTCACCTTCCGCGGCGACGTGGGGAAAGGCGACCCACTGGGGGCCGCGTGGCAGCTGCTGGTCGGCGTGGTGGGCGAGGTGCTGGAAAATCAGCCACGCGACCAGCTGGGAACCCTTGTCACCTTCGAAGCCGACACCACCGGTCTGGACCTGAGCGTGCTGCAGGTCGTGGCCAACGTGCTCCGCAACGCTTTCGTCCAGGCCTACCTGCCCAAACTCCGCGCCGAAGTCGACGCGGGCTTTACCTTCGCCCCCGCCGAGATACTCAAGTGACTTCCGTGCCGCGGGCCGCACCCCCTCTCCCCACTTACCCGAGGACTCACGCATGACCCCCCGATTTTTCCGACGCACCGGCGCTGCGCTGCTTATCTTGACCGCCACCCTGCTGAGTGGCTGCACCGCCGGCACCGGCGACACCGACGGAGGCTTCTCTACCTCGGGCAGCGACGCCGCCGACCAGCGGGCCGAACAGGCCGTTCGCCGCGCGAAGCAGGTGGCCGCCGATCCAGATGACGGGCAGCCGCCGCACGAGACCGGGGCCAAGACGCTTTACGCCCGACTGGGTGGCGACGCGGGGCTGACCGCCATCGTGGACGACTTCATTGACCGCGCCATCGTCGACCCCCGGGTGAACTGGTCGCGGACCGGCATCGAGGATGGCTGGTTCACCAGCGCCCCGGAACCGTGGGAGGCCACGCCCGCTCGGATCGCGGCCATGAAAACCCACATCGTGCAGTTTCTGTCGCTGGCCGCCGGCGGCCCCGCGGTCTACCGGGGCCGGCCGATGAAGGAGTCCCACGCGGGCATGCAGATCACCAACGTGCAGTTTGACGCGGCGGTGGGGGACCTGCAGGCGACGCTGGACAAGCTGGGGGTGCCCGACCAGGAGCAGAAGGAGCTTCTGGCCATCATCGAGACCACGCGGGAGCAGGTGGTTGAGATCCGGTGACGCCCGCAAACCGCGCCCCCCCGGCCCGCGGGATCGCGGGGGGTTTGCGACACCATTAAGATGCGCCCACCGCTTCACGCCCAACGCCCGCACCGAGCCCCGCCATGCCAGACCGTCACGACGCCGACCGCCGCTCCCGCCGCGACTTTCTGAAAGGCACGACCGCCGCCGCCGCCACACTGGGGCTGGGCCGCGCCGGTGCCCACGCATCGCCCGCCGCGGGCCCGGCCGCACCCGCCGTCGGATCCGCCCGCCCCGCGGCCGCGCCCGAGTGGCGTAACCGCCACCCCGACATGACCTACCGCGTGCTCGGCCGCACCGGCTTCATGGTGTCGGAGGTGGTCTACGGCGGCTACCTGATGAAGCCGCACACCGTCGACCTGTACGAGGCCGCGCTCGACCGCGGCCTGAACTTCCTGGACCAGGCGATCAGCTACGGCAACGGCGACGGCGAGCGCGCGATCGGCACCCTGCTGAAGCGCGGCGTCTCCCGTGACCGCTTCTTCCTCACCTCGAAGCTGTCACACTACAACGGCTTCGTGCGCAGGGTCTACGGCGACCACCTCAAGACGCTGACCGGCGACCAGCAGGCCGCGGTGCAGGCCCGCGCCCAGACGCTGTTTGCCGAGCACCGGCCCACGCGGACGGGCTACCACGTCAACTACTTCGGCGGTCAGGAGAAGCCGATGGACGGCACCTACCTTGTGAACGCGATGAAGGAGTTGGGCTTCGCCGCGGGCACCAAAAAACAGTTCAAAGACAAAATCTTTGATCAGTTGGACGAGAGCATGGCCCGCACCACCGCCGATCACTACGACGTGCTGTACTGCCCGCACAGCGTCGAATCGCCCGCGGCCTTCGACGACGAGGCGCTGACCGAGGCGCTCGCCGAGATCAAGCAGAGTGGCAAGGCCCGTGCGCTGGGCTTTTCGTGCCACAACGACACGGGCGCGATCCTGAGCGCCGGCACGGCCACCGGCACCTACGACGTGGCGATGGTCGCCTACAACCTGGTCAACCACCTGGCCATGGACCCGGTGATTGCCGAGGCGACGGCGGCGGGCGTGGGCGTGATCGCCATGAAGGCCGCCCGCCCGGTCGTCATCGACGCACTGGACTGGCGCATCGCCAAGCTGCACGCGATGATCCCCGGCGACGACCTGAGCGTGGCCCAGAAGGCCTACCTGTTCGTGCTGCAGAACCCCGACCTGTCGGCCGTGATCTCGGACATGGGGGATGTCGCGATGCTGACCGAAAACCTCGCGCTCGCCGGGCGCAAGACCGAGTTGAACTGGGTCTGACATGGATCGAAATTGGGGCGCGATCGATGACCGGCATGGGTGCCGTGGTCTGAGGGCTTCCGACGACCCCACTGCGGCGGGGTCACGCCCCCCGGCCCCGAATAAACTGACGCCGCCAAGCGGATCCCCCGCCAGGCAAACCAGGCACCGACATGGCTCACTACGGAATCGACCTGGGTACCACGCATTCCGCCGTCGCGGTGATCGACGCCGCGGGCCCGGCGGTCATCGTGCCCAACGGCGCGGGCCACCCCACCACGCCGTCGGCCCTGCTGTTCGAAAGCGCCACCGACGTGGTCGTGGGCCGGCCCGCGGCGCGGGCCGCGGCGGCCGAGCCCGAGCACGTCGCGCTCGACGTCAAACGCAGCATGGGCGACGCGCTCTACCCCCGCCCGCTGCGCGGCCGCCGGCACTCGCCGGTGATGCTGAGCGCGATGATCCTTAAGAAGATCGCCCGGGACGCCGCCGAACGCGTGGGCCCGCCCGAGGGCGTCGTCGTCACCGTGCCGGCCTACTTCAACGAGGCCCGCCGCCAAGCGACCGCCGCGGCCTGCACCACCGCGGGCCTGCCGCTGGTGGACATCATCAACGAGCCCACCGCCGCCGCGCTGGCCTACGCCTACGAGCGGCTGCTGGAAAACAACGCCGCGCCCGCCGCCCGCGCCGCGGACGCCGCCCTGTTCCGCCCCCGCACGCTGGTAGTTTATGACCTGGGCGGCGGCACCTTTGATGTCTCGGTGCTGCGGTGTGAAGGGCACGAGCTGCGCGTGCTGGCCACCGCGGGCGACGTGCATCTGGGCGGACGCGACTGGGACGCCCGCGTGGCCGATCACCTGGCCGAGCTTTTCGCCGATGTCCACGGCGTCGATCCGCGCGACGACGACGCCGCCCACCGCGCCCTGCTCGACACCGCCGAAACCCTCAAGCACGAGCTGTCCACCCGCACGCGGGCCCGCTACACCCTGCACCACGCCGGCCACCGCTTCGGCGGCGAGCTGACCCGCGCCGAGATGGAAGACCTCACCGCCGACCTGCTGTTCCGCACCAGCAGCCGGCTGACTCGCGCTCTGGCCGAGGCGGGCGTGGCCTGGGACGAGATCGACGAGGTGCTGGCCGTCGGCGGCTCCACCCGCATGCCCGCGGTCATTCAGATGCTTGCGGACGCCTCCGGGCAGACCATCGGCCGCCCGCTCTCGCCCGACACCGCGGTCGCCCAGGGCGCCGCCGTACACGCCGCGGTCTGCGCCGCCCGGGGCAAGCGGGGCGCTTCACCCGAGCCCGGTTCGCCCCCCGGCGTCACGCCCGTGCCCATCGACACCGACACGGGGCTCCGCGGCCGGCTGGGCCGCCTGGCCCGGCAGCTGCGCCTCATCCGCACCGTCAACGTCTCGGCCCACACCCTGGGCGTGGTCGTCCAAGGGAAGAACGGCCAGCCGCGTGTCCGCCCCATGCTCCCGCGGGGCAGCGCCCTGCCGTGCGACGCCGAGCGCACCTTCGGGACCCAGAAGCACCACCAGCGACGCGTCACCGTGCAGATCGTCGAGGGCGAATCGACCGAGCCCGAGCACGCCTACCCCCTGGGCACCTGCCACATCACCGACCTGCCCGAGTCGCTTCCGCTTGGCTCGCCGGTCGAAGTGCGTTTTCACTACGACCACAGCGGGCGGCTGAGCGTAAAGGCGCTGCACGTCACCTCGGGCCGGTGGGCCCAGACCGTGATCGAACGCCTGAACGGCATCGACCCGCAGCAGATCGCGGCCGACCACGCGCTGCTCGCGGGCATCACCCTCAGCTAGCGCCGCGCCGACTTCGCCATGGATCACGACCGCTACCACGACTGGCTGAAGATCCCGCCCGGGGCGCGTCCCCCGGCGCCCCACACGCTGCTGGGCCTGCCCGGCCCGTCGGCATCGGCCGCGCAGATCGACGCCGCGGCCCACCGCCAGCTCGCCCGACTCGACGTGTACGCGCAGCACGCCCACCCCGCCGTGCGCGACGACGCCACCCGTCTGATGAACGAGGTGGCCCGGGCGCGTAACACCCTGCGCAATGGCGCGGCCGCGCCCCCGGCGCCACAACCCGCCGCCACCGCCCAGCCTCCCGGCCGCCGGCGATGGCCCATCGCCGGGGCCGCCCTGCTCATCGGCATCGGCCTCTTCGTCGGCGTCCAGGCCTTGCTGAAGGCACCGCCCCACGCAGCTCCCACTCCGCGTGCGCCGCACAACGAAACGGTGGCGTCCGGCGGCACGGACCAGGCGGTAGCGCCAGATCACTCAACCAGCCCCGGCTCGCCCCCCCCGCCCGCAACGAGCCTGACCACACCAACCCCGCGGCCCGCGGATGCCCCACCGCTCGCACCACCCCAGCCCGCCGATCTGGCCGAATCTCCCGTCCACGCCGACGCCCCACTCCAGCCGCCCGCGCATCCCCCCGCCAAAACGGCCACCCCTGAAAACCCACTTCCCGCCGAACACCTCGGCGACGACACCACCCCGGCCCTGCCCCCCACCGCCGCCGAAGACCTGGTCACCGAACTCACCACCCACGCCCCCGCCGCCCCGACCCGGACCGCACGGCTCGAACTGGCCTACCGCCTGGCCCGCGAGTTGCACGACCACCTCGCCGAGCAAGAACGACCAGACGACCTCCGCACCTCCGCGGAACTCGCATTGGTCTTCGCCCAAACCGGCGATCACCAACGCGCCGAGCCCCTCCTGAAGACAAGCCTGGACCGTGTTCTCGCATCCTTGGCCCGCGAAGCCCAAGGCGTCAATCGCCCCGACCGCGTGCCCTCGGGCACACGACACGCCTTCACCGCCCTGGTCCACGCCCACGCCGCCCTCGGCACCACCGACTCCCTGAACACCCGCCTCCTGCAAGAGCCAACCCCCGTGGTCTATCTGGCGGTCACGCAACTCGCGCCACGATCCGACCGCAAGCCCCGAAAGCCGTCTTTCGTCCTTCCCACTCCGTTTCAAACCCCGCTCATCCCGGTGGTCATCGAACTCGCGGCCCCCGCCGACGGCGCACGATTGTCGCTGTTTCAGGCCGAGCGGATCGCGGACCTGCTCGCCACCCAGAACGCCAACCCCACCCAGATTCAAACGTTCCTCAACCGCCTGCCCGAGCAATATCACGAATACTGCCGACGCCAGGTCATAGAGACCCTGCTTGACAACCAGCAATCCGTAAAAGCCCTGACCCTGCTCGAAGGTGATGATTCATCACGCGGCAACCGCGACTCCGACCACGCGGTCTTGCTGGCCGCGGCCCTGGCTGCCAGCGGCGACACCGAGCGTGCCTTCCAGGTGGCGAAGCGGTTGGCGCGACGGGCGATCGATCCAACAAAGCTGGCGCCCGAAGACTCACGCACCCGGCTGAAGCGGCAGCTCCAATACCTGCAACTGGCGGCAACCTTTCACCAATGCGGACGCGCCGCCGAAGCCAAAAAGATGTGGGAAAGCGCGGCCATCGCGGCGCTCAACACCGGCCAACTGGGCACGGTCATCGATCACCTGGTGACCCACCAGCAGGCCGACCTCGCCCACCAGTTGATCATCCAACAAGACGACGCGTCCGAGCGCGAATCAATGGCCCTGTTCCTGCTCCGAACACTTGACCCGTCGTTGAGCGACGCCCAATTTTCGACCCAGCTCAGACACATTCCACCGACATTTGAGGGGGCCAGACATTTGCTGGGGCTGTGGCGCTCGGTACGCCACGACCAGCCTGCACTAGGCGAGCGTTTCCTGATGACGACCGCCCGCAGGTTTTCGGCCCTCGATCAAGCATCGGCAACGACCGGGGGCGAACGCGACGAGGCCAGAAACGTGCTCGCGCGTAGCCTGTGCCTGGCCCTCGCCGAGTTCGGCGACATCGAGCAGGCCACCCGTATCGCTCAAACCCTACCCCAAGATGTCGAAAAGTACTTGGCCCGTATCTTGGCTTACGCGGCGGTGCACCTTCCCCTGGACGAACTTGTCCATCAGGCCAAACAAATCACCGACCCCGGCCATCAGCAGACGATGGTCGAGGACGCGATGCGCTACCTGGTCCGCGACGGCGATTTCGCCAAAGCCCAGGCCTTTGCGACCGAAACCGCCGAAGTCATCGACGGCCTGAACTCCTATTCCCGCGCGCGTTTCTTTCGACGTTTGTTCGACGCCAGTATCGAGCACCGCAGCTGGGACAGCGCCGCCCGCCACCTCGCCGAAGTCACCGAACCCGGCTTCCACCGCAGCCTCGCAACCACGGTCGCTCACGTGAGCATCCAGCAGAGAGAAGCGGACAGCATCGCGCTGATTCCTGTGCTGCTCGGGCTCGCTTCAAGCCCCCAAACCACCCACCTCCCTCTCGCCCTGGCCCTGCTTGAACCGCTGGACGGCGACCAAACCCTGGCCTTCGACCTGCCGGACCTGGAGGTAGCCGGCCAGGAAAGCCCCCCGTCCGCCCCTGAACCCATCACCGGCGCCACCACCACCGCCGCCCAGGAGCTCATCGCCCAACTCACCACCAGCGGCGGCACCCCGCTGAGCCACGCATCGCGATACGGGTTGGCTCGCCGTTTGACCTCCGAAGCCCACGCCCAGTTGGCGCCCGGCATCGATCAGGCGCCGCTCACGAACGCCGCGCTGCTGGGCCTGGCCCTCGCCCGGTCGGGCGACCCCGAACTCGCCCGATCGATCCTCAACCCCACGCTCGACCGCACCCTCGAAACCCTCCGCCCCCGCAACGACGCCCCCTCCCACTTTCACAGCCTTCACGCCGTGGCCGGCCCCGACGGCCCCCCGGCGATGGACGCGCTGCCCACGCTCGCTCATGCCTACGCCGCACTCGACGACCTCGACCGGTTCAGCGACCGCCTGCAGCGCGAATCCCCCGCAGTCACGATCGGCATCGCCAGCCAGATCGCACGGCACCTGTTCCCGAGCGCCCACCTGCGGTCCGTCACCCCGCCCGCGGCCGCCCTTCGTCCCCACGACGCCGCCATCCTGCAGGCGTCGCTCTCGCAGACCCTGGTCGCCGCGCTCGGGCAGCTGGACCCCGGGTACGTCGTGCAGTGTTTAGACGCTTCCGTCGCCATCGCCGGCCTCGGCACCCCGATTCAGACCCTCGAAGAAATCTTCGATCGCCTCCCCGAATACGCCCGATCGATCGTCCGCCCGCTCGCCGCCCGGGCCCTGACCGCCGACCAACGCCACGACGACGCGGCCCGCCTGCAGGCCCACGCCCCGCCAACGCCCGATGCCGCGGACCAGCCGCCCGCCCCGCCCGCCGACCCGCAGGACCCCGACCACCTCGCCGCCCTGGCCGTCGCCCACGCCGCCCGGGACGAGGCGGCCCAGGCCCTCGCCCTCGCCGACACCCTCGGCGCCCGGTTCGACACCCCCGCGGTCATCGCCCACGAAGACGTCGACACCAAGCGTCGGTGGCGCGACCGCTACCTCCGCCTGGCCGAGGTCTACACGCTCTGCGCACGCCCCGCCGAAGCCCGGACCATGTGGGGCCTCGCCGCGCAGGTCGCCCGCCACCTCACGCCGTCCCCGGACTCCCCGCGCCTCGCCGAGGTGCTCACCCACGTCCTGCAACACGCCGACGCCGCGCAGGCCGACCGCGTGCTCAGCCGAGAAATCGACCGCGACCAGCGCGACCAACTCGTCGCCCTGCTGCTCCGGACCGTCGGCACCACCCTCACCCCGCGCGAGGCCACCGCCCACCTCCGCGGCCTTCAGCCCACACACGACAACGCCGAGCGGCTGCTGAACCTCTATCAGACCACCGGGTCCGAACACGCCGAACTCCGCACCGGGTATCTCGACGCCGCCACCGAACGTTTCGGGCGGGCCGAACGACGGACGCGCGGGCGCGCCACCCCCGCCGAGAAACGTCAGCACGACCACTTGGCCGAGCGGCTCGCCCGCGCGCTGGCCGAGTCGGGCGACCTCGATCGGGCCACCCGCCTCGTCCGCCACCTGGACGATCCCAGCACGCACACCGTCGCCAACCTCATGGGGCACGCCGCCCTTCACGAATCCGTCGCCGACCTGATTCAACGGCTCAAGTCCATCCAAGACCAGACGGTTCAGCGTGCCTCCATCCGCCGAGCCGTAGAGCAACTCGGCAACCACGGCGAGATCGACAAAGCCCAGGACCTGCTGGACCGCACGTCGCAAGCCCTGACGCCCGACGACCGGCTGCGTACCGGCGCCGTGTTGACGGCCGCCTGCGTCGAAGCCGCACGCTGGGACGACGCCCACAAACGCCTCGACGCCCTCGCCACGCATACCCACCTCGACATTGTCGTCCGGGCCATCGCCCACGCGGCCGCGACCGGTTCCGATCCCGGCGTCATCCCGCTGGTGGAAGCGGTCTTCGACAAGTCACCCGACCCCGGCCAGACCCGGATCACGTTCGCCCTGGCGCTCAGCCAATCGCCGCCCGATCCGAACGGACCCGGCGACGCGACACCCGCCGCGCCGGAGCCCGCCCCGTCCGCCGACGGCGACCGTGCAGCAGAAGAAGAAGAAGAAGCCGGGTAAACCGCCCACCGGCGCCCGCTCACACCCCCGCGATCGCCGCGATCACCGCGTCGTGCAGCGCCCCGTTGGTCGCCACCACCCCGCGATTGTGCTTCAGCGTGCGGCCGTGGGTGAAACTTAGCGGCTTACCGTCGATGTCGGTCACCCGCCCGCCCGCGGCCTCCACCACGGCCAGGCCCGCCGCGTGGTCCCAGACCTTTTCTTCGTAGCCCGGACGCGTGGGCAGCCGCAGGTAGATGTCCGCGTCGCCCCGGGCCACCGCGGCGTACTTGCACTGGCTGTCGATGCGGTACGGGTCGCGGGTGATGCCCAGCGCGGCCGCGATCTTCGCCGACGCGCTCTGGTCGCTGTGCCCGCTCTCCACGCTCTCGCAGAAGCGTGCGTCCGCCGGGTCCGCCGTCGCACTGACCGCCACCGCGTCGCCGGCAGTGTCGGTTCCGTCTACCGCCAGCCGCCGCGGGGCCAGTCCGTCGCCGTTGCCTCCCACCATCAGCAGGCCGCCGTCGAGGTTCGGGCAGCCCAGAACGCCCAGCACCACCTTGCCGCCGGCGATCAGCCCCAGCGCCACGGCGTACTGCTCGCCGCGCAGAAAACCCTTGGTCCCGTCGATCGGGTCCAGCGTCCAGTACACCGAAGTCGTTCCGTCGGGCGTCCAGCCCCCGCGGTCGATCGCGGCCAGCGTGTCGCCTTCCGCCATGCCCGCGTGCCCCGCGACCACGCCCAGCAGGTCCGCGTCGCCCCGCAGCGCCTCGGATCCCTCCTCGCCCACCACCGGCATGTCGGCAAACGCCGTCGCCAGCCGCGCGCAGACCACCGCCTGCGCCGCGAAGTCCGCCACCGTCACCGGCGACTTGTCGTCCTTGCTCACGGTTCCCGCGTTGACCAGGTCGGCCTGCACGCGTCGGCAGACCGCGGACGCCTCGCGGACGGCGGAGACGGCGACTTCCAGAGGTTGTTCGAGGTTCATGGGCGAGAGGCTATCACGACCGGTGCCCCAGGCGGACGGCACACGGAGTGTGCCTGCTACGCTCGCCGCCACGGCCGCTCAGTACCCCGCCGCCGCCATCTGAGCCCCTGTCGCCAGGTCCTCGAACCGCGTGGTCCCGCCGTTGAACACCAGCTTCACCGTGCCCGTCGGCCCGTTACGCTGCTTGTTCACGATGACCTCGGCCAGGTTGTTGTCTTCGTAGTCGTCCTCCCCGCGGTGGTAGTAGTCCTCGCGGTGCAGCATCATGATCACGTCCGCGTCCTGCTCGATCGAGCCCGACTCACGCAGGTCACTCATCCGCGGCCGGTGGCCCTCGCGCTGCTCGGCGGCACGGTTCAACTGGCTGAGACACAGCACCGGGCACTCGATCTCGCGGGCCAGCGCCTTGACCCCGCGCGAGATCGCTGACACCTCGTTCTGCCGGCCGTCGCGCCCGGCGCTGGGCGCGGTCATCAGCTGCAGGTAGTCCACCACCAGGCACTGGATGTCGTAGCGCTGCTTCATCCGCCGCGCCTTGGCCCGCAAACCCATCAGCGTCAGCCCCGGCGTGTCGTCGATGTACAGCGGCGCCTCGCTCAGCTCGCTGACCGTGTTGGCCACCGCCGCGAAGTCGTCGTGGGTCAGCATGTTCCGCCGCATGCGCTGGCTGTCCACGCCCGAGCGCGAACACAGAAGCCGCTGGGCCAGCTGCTGCTTGCTCATTTCCAGGCTGAACACGCCGACGGGGATCTTGTTGGTGGCCGCCATCGTCTCGGCGATGTTGAGCGCAAACGCGGTGTTGTGCGTCACCGTGTAGCCGTCGGTGACGTAGAGCCGCCGCGGGTGGCTCACGGCGATGCACTGCGTCTCTGTGACGCGGGTCGGCTCGATCGACCGGATATTCAGCCGCCGCTGCCGGGCCCGCCGCGGCGTGCCGCCCTCCATCATCCGCGCGAGCTTCGACGGCGCCGTCACCAGGTCCGACGGGTCGGGGTGCTGCAGGTTGCACACGTAGGCGGGCAGGCCCCGCTTCTTCTCGCCCCGGTAGGTGTAGGCCGTCTGCTTCACGGTGTACGAGCCCGTCCCGCCCAACGACCGCATCAGTGTCACCACGTCGCGGGCGAGCTGCTTGCTCGCGGTGGCGAAGCGCAGGCTGCCCCAGGCCTCCACCCAGCCGTCGGTGTCGATGAGCCCGGCCATCAGCCGCGCCCGCGACGCCCGCGACGCGGAAAAATAAACCGCAGGGATGAACTTGTCGGCCGCCCCCCGGTCCCACAGATCCATCTCCGTCAGGGCGGCTTTGAGCTCGTTTACCCGTGTGCGCGTCCCGGTCGGTGAGCGGTCCAGCGGCACCCTGGCCACGCGGTAGTCGAACCCACCCGCCGCGTTCAGCTCGTACCCCTCGCCGATCGCTTCGGTAAACGCGGCCAGCACGGCCGGATCATCATTGCTGAAGCGCACCGATGTCCCCTTCAGGTTCCCGTCACCGAGCAGGCAGCCCAGCGCGTAACCGCTCAGCGGCAGCCCCCCGTCGTCGCCGTAGTCGCCCGAAAACGGTTCGACCCACAGCCGGTTCTGGTACCGCGACTTGCCGAGCATCCGCATCAGCTCCGCGGTTTCCACCACCCGCGGCCCGTCCCAACCGCGGTGCGTCACGCTCCACAGGTGCTCGGCGCAGCACTCGGCCGACCGCCCGTCCGCCAGCGTGACCCGGTACACCTGCCGCTCGCCCTGCGGAAACACCCCGGTCACCAGCGACGGCGCCCCGTCCACCGACGCCACGGCGTCGCCCACTTCCAGATCCCCCATCGCCCGCCATCCGGTCGGGGTCAGCACGCCGGCGTCGAGCGGCTGGGCCTTCCCCATCGACGGCCGCGCCGCGATGATGATCATCTCGCCGGAGTGCACCCCGTTGGTCATGTCGTCCAGGTCGCGGAAGCCGGTCTTGATGCCGCCGACCTCCTGGCCGTCTTCGCGTTCCAGCCGCTCGTAGGTCTCCTTCAGCAGTTCGCCGATGTCGCTGGCCGACGCGGTGTCCTTCTTCTCGGCCAGCTCGAAGATCGCGGTCTCGGCGCGGTCCAGCAGCTCGTTCACCGGCTCGTCGCTGTGGTAGCACTCGTGCAGCACCTGCCCGGCCGACTCGATCAGCCGCCGCAGGATCGCCTTGTCGCGCACGATCAGCGCGTAGCGCGGCGCCTCGTGGGCCGACGGCGTGCCGTCGACCAGATCGACCAGATACTCCAGGCCCCCGACCTCTTCCAGCACGCCCTTGTCCACCAGCCGCTGGTTCAGCTGCACCATGTCGATGGACTGGGCCTGGTCGTACAGCTCCAGCAGCACGGTGTAGATCGTGCCGTGCGCGGGCTTGTAGAAGTCCTCGGCCCCCTTGAGGATCTGCGCGACCTCGCCGGTCACCTGCCAGTCCAGGATCATGCCACCCAGCAGCGCCATCTCCGCCTCCATCGCGAACGGCGGCTGCTTGTCAAACAGCGGCCCGATCTCGATGGTCGGCTTCTTCTTCCAGTCGCTGCGAAAGGTGTCGGGGGCGGCGCTCATCGCGTGATTCTAGCGGCACGCCGCCTCGCCCGAGGCCCACGAACAACCTGTCGCGATCGCCGTGCAAAGCGGGATCGGCCTACCCACGGATCGGAAAAGGCAGGGCGCGCGAAGCCAGCAAAGAGCGCAAAGAACGCGAAGGAAGAACGATCCACCGCAGAGCCGGAATCAAGTTCAGCACGCCGCCCGACCCATCGCCCGGGGTTTTTTGCCTTGTCTTTGCTGGCTTCGCGTTCTTCGCGTTCTTCGCGAGCCTTGTCTTGGCTCGCACCTCGCCCCACACCAGACGGCCGCAGGCCGCGACCGACGAGAAGGCACTCCTGCGTTGCGGCTCTGCGGAACGTGGGAGTGGCGCCGAGCGGTCCTCCGGCCGCAGGCCGCGACCGACGAGAAGGCACCGTCGGGTGCAGGCTTTGCGGAACCCGAGGGTGGCGCCGAGCGGTCACCCCGCCGGAGGCAGGTCGTCGCAGAAGTCTGCCAGCTCATCCAGCTTCGGGCTCCGCGCGTTACGCACGTAAAACCCGCTCACCCCCACGCCGGTGCACAGGCACTGCACCAGGTCCAGGCCCGCCAGCAGACCCAGGCAGAAGCCGCCATTAAAATTGTCGCCCGCCCCGGTGCTCAGCTTCGGCTTGGCCACAAAGGGCCCGGCGAAGGCCGCGGTCTGCACCGCGCCTTCAGCGCCCAGAATCGCCGCCGCCGCGCCCCGACGCGGGTGCACCACGCAGCACGTCAGGTTCAGGGCTCCGCGGATCGCCGCCGCGGTCAGCTCGATCGACGCCTCGGCGTCCTGCGGGTCACTGGGCAGGCTCAGCCCCAGCACCTTGCCCACCTGGCCCGCCTCGCTCAGGTTCAGGCCCAGCACCACGTCGGCCGACGACTGCAGCCGACCCAGCAGCGATAGCACGCCGCGCAGGTCGTCGTCGGTCCGCTTGGCCGGGTCGGCAAGGTCCACAAACAGGTACGGCCGCGGCGACCCGCCGGGCGTTGACTCCAGCGCCTCCCCGATCGCCTCCCACACCGACTCGATGCGGTTGAGCATCGTCCAGTTGGTCGCGCCAATCAGCCGGCTCTCGCGGACGACTTGAGCAAATGTCTCGGGCCCCATCGCGTCCTCGACCGTGGCCCGGTCCAGGCCGCTGATGCTTGTGTATTTGCCCAGCATCAGCTTGCCGTCATCGAACTCCAGCGCGTCGGTGAAGCCCGGCTCGGCCACGCTGTACACGCGGGCCCGCGTGCCAAAGTCCACGAACACCGGGTGCATCGCCGGGTGCCCCAGGGCCCCGATGTAGGTCACGTCCGCCCCGCCCTCGCACAGCGCGTTGGCCATGATCGGCCCGTTGCCGCCGAGCTTCTCCAGCTTCGTCACCAGCTCGTAGTTGCTGGACTGGCCAGCCTTCGCCGACACCCGCGCCCCGAAGTCGGCGATGGTCGGGATCGCGGTGTAGTCCTCAACGCCCTGCCGCTTGTCCACCACCGAGATGATGGAGTCGACGAAGCCGTCGAAGCCCACCAGCACCGGGGCCGGCTCGGGCCGGGCGGCGAAGGCCCGCAGCCCCGCGGCGGCCGCCTTGGCGAGGGTGGATCGGTCCTTCGGGTCCATGTGGAAGCTGCTCATGGCCGCCAAAATACACCGCCCACGGCCACCGCGTGTCGGCGGCCCCGCGTCACGCCCCCGGTAAACTGCACCGACCTATGAAATACGACTTCCAGGCCATCGAAGCCAAGTGGCAAGCCCGCTGGGCCGACGAAAAAACTTTCCGCGCCCCCAACCCCGGCGACCCGGGATTCAACCCGGCCAAACCCAAGTACTACGTGCTGGACATGTTTCCCTACCCCAGCGGGGTGGGGCTGCACGTGGGCCACCCGCTGGGCTTCATCGCCACCGACATCACCGGCCGCTACAAACGCATGCGGGGCTTCAATGTGCTGCACACCATGGGCTTTGACGCCTTCGGTCTGCCCGCCGAGCAGTACGCCGTCGAGCACAACGTGCACCCGCGCGTCACCACCGAGAACAACATCGAGAACATGGTCCGCCAGCTGAAACAGCTGGGCTTCGGCTACGACTGGGACCGCACGCTGGCCACCACCGACCCGGGCTTCGTGAAGTGGACCCAGTGGATCTTCCTGCAGCTGTTCCACAGCTACTACGACCCGGTGCTGAACCGGGCGATGCCGATCGATCATCTGATCAAGAAGCTGGAAGGCGAGGACTACCTGCTGACCCCGGACGCCCGGCTGCGCTGGACCGGCGATGCCGAGAACATCGAGGCCCTCGCCGGCACGCCCATCGGCCTCCGCAAGTGGCACGAGCTGGAGCCCGACCAGCAGGCCCGGCTGCTGGACGAATACCGCCTGGCCTACCTCGCCGACGTCGAGGTCAACTGGTGCCCGCGGCTGGGCACCGTGCTGGCCAACGAAGAGGTCACCAACGAAGGCCGCAGCGAGCGCGGCAACCACCCCGTGGTCAAGCGCGCCCTCAAGCAGTGGATGCTGCGCATCACCGCCTACGCCGACCGCCTGGCCGACGACCTGAACCACGTGAAGTGGCCCGAGTCGGTCAAGCTGCTGCAGCGCAACTGGATCGGCCGCAGCACCGGCGCGCGGGTGGACTTTCCGATCCCCGATTCCGACACATCCATCCGCGTCTTCACCACCCGCCCCGACACACTCTTCGGCGCCACCTACATGGTGCTCGCCCCCGAGCACCCGCTGGTCGAAGAGCTCACCACCCCAGATCACCGCAGCGCCGTCGATGCCTACCGCAAGGAGGCCGCGGCCAGGTCCAGCATCGACCGCGGCAACGACAGCAAGACCAAAACCGGCGTCTTCACCGGGGTCTACGCCACCAACCCCGTCACCGGCGATCCCGTGCCCGTGTGGGTCGCCGACTACGTGATGATGGGCTACGGCACCGGCGCCATCATGGCCGTGCCCGCGCACGACACGCGTGACCACGCCTTCGCCAAGGCCTTCGGGCTGACCATCGTCGAGGTCGTGCAGAGCCCCGACGACCACGACATCCAGAACGACGCTTTCACCGGCAGCGGCCCGCTGGTCAACAGCGTCAACGACGACATCACCCTGAACGGGCTGGAGGTCGAGCAGGCCAAGCCCGCCATCACCGCGTGGCTGGCCGACCGCGGCCTGGGCGAGGCCACCACCAACTACCGCCTGCGCGACTGGCTGTTCAGCCGGCAGCGCTACTGGGGAGAGCCCTTCCCGATCCTGCACGGCCCGCGCGGCGAGATCCGCGGCGTGCCCGAGATCAGCCTGCCCGTCGAGCTGCCGCCGATGGACGACTTCCGCCCCTCGGGAAGCGACGGGCTCGATCTTGACCCGGACGCCCCCCCCGCCCCGCCGCTGGGCCGCGCCGGCGACGACTGGAAGAAGGTCACCCTCGACGGCGTCGAATACACCCGCGAGCTGAACACCATGCCCAACTGGGCCGGCAGCTGCTGGTACTACCTGCGCTACCTGGACCCCGACAACAACCAGCGGCTTGTGGGCAAAGAAGCCGAGCAGTACTGGATGACGTCTCCGAAAGCAGACGGCACGCCGCACGCCGGCGGCGTGGACCTCTACGTCGGCGGCGTCGAGCACGCGGTGCTGCACCTGCTGTACGCACGCTTCTGGCACAAAGTGCTCTTCGACCTGGGCCACGTGTCCACGCCCGAGCCCTTCGGCAGGCTGTTCAGCCAGGGCTACATCCAGGCCTACTGCTACCGCGACGAGCGGGGCATCGCCGTCACCGCCAGCGAAGTGGTGAACCAGGATGGCAAGCCCGCGTCGGCCGTGCAGGGAACGAAGAACCAGACCTACACCCACAACGGCCAGCCCGTCTCCGAAGAGTTCGGCAAGATGGGCAAAAGCCTCAAAAACGCCGTCGGCCCCGACGACATCTGCACGCAGTACGGCGCCGACACCCTGCGGCTCTACGAGATGTACCTCGGCCCGCTCGACCAGAGCAAGGTCTGGAACACCAACGACATTGTGGGCGTGCACCGCTTCCTCAACCGGCTTTGGAGGAACCTCGTGGACGAAGAGACCGGCGCGTCCAGGATCACCCGCGACAACCCGAGCGACGAGCTGCGCCGCGCCACCCACGCCACCATCAAGCGCGTCACCGATGCCATGGACGGCATGCACCTCAACGTCGCCATCGCCGCGTTGATCGAGCTGAACAACAAACTCGTCGCGCTGGACCACACCCCCGAGTGGGTCGCCGAGACCCTGATCCGCCTGCTCAGCCCCCTGGCCCCCCACCTGGCCGAAGAGCTATGGGAGCTCACCGGCCACGTGCTGCCGAACGACAGCGTGGCCCACGCCGAGTGGCCCGAGCACGACCCCAGCCAGCTGGTCAGCGACACCGTCGACTACCCCGTGCAGGTCAACGGCAAGATGCGCGGCAAGGTCACCGTGCCCGCCGACGCCGACGACGACGCCGTGGTCGCCGCCGCGAAGCAGGACCCCAACGTCGCCGAGCATGTCGCCGGGAAGACGGTTCGCAAAGCCATCGTCGTCAAAGGCCGCATGGTCAACCTCGTCGTCGGCTGAAGCAGGCGGTGGTTCCTGTAGGGTGGGTTAAGGCTCGGCGAACCCACCGTGCCGCGGCGCCGGCCCGGCCATCTGCGGTACACCACCCCGCGGCACGGTGGGTCCGGAAGCCCTTGACCCACCCTACGAGAGGCATCCCGTCGGGGCGGGTTTCAAACCCGCCCGTCCGTCTCCTGCGAAGCAGACTCAAGCCATGACCGAAGCCACACCAACGCCGGACACCAACGACGACTTCACCGTCGTGCCCGCGAAATACTGCGCCGAATGCGGCCACGACCTCACCGACCCCGAGGAGTGGCTGCCCCCCGTCGCCCCCCACCCCGACGAGCCCGCCACCCCGCGCTGCCCGCACTGCCTCAAGCACTTCGACCCGGCCGACGAATCCACCTTCCGCGACACGCCCAAGCCCGAGGCCGCGCCGACCTGGCGCGACTCGGACCGCCTCGCACTCGTCGCGCTCTTCTGCCTCTACCTTTTCGGCATCCTGGTCCTCAGCGGCCTGGCCGCCGACTACGGCAGCGGCAACAACCACGTGCTGGGCGCGCTGGCCCTCGCCCTCTCCGTGCCCTGGCTGATCGGCTGCGTCTACCTCGCACTCGCGGCCTTGGGCAACCGCCTGAACCCGAAGCTCACCATCACCATCCCGCTCGCCACCGCGCTGGGCGTGCTCTTCGCCCTGGGCTCGCCGCCGCTGATCCTGGGCGCGGCCTTCCTGCTGGGGCCCTTCACCGGCCTGCTGTTTGCCTGGCGCAACGTCGATTAGCGGCTCATCGCCGGACCCACGGTCCGCAAGGCCGGACCGCGGGCCCGCCTCTTCGTCCGTTAGGCCCGGTGGCAATCGCCGCAAGTTCTTCAGCTCGATCCATTGACGCTTTAAATCAGGTTCCGCATCTGCAGTTCCGCACCTGGCCGCCGTTGGTCGATGCGGCTGGCAGGAAGGTCTTTGCAGAGGGTCCACCCTGCGATAGGATCGCGGGCATGATCGTTCACTGATTCACCCCTCTCCGCTCCCCGCCGCCTCGTCCGATGACGCGGCGGCGGCTGTTCGTTCATGCCCTATTTTTCAAATTCACCGGGTCCTCTTCGCAGGATTCAGAAGGCTGTCCTATGTCTCAATCCCAAACCACCTTCCGCCCGTTTGCCTCCGACGATCTCCCGGCATTGCAGTCGGTCAGGCAACGGGCTTTCGAACCTATCTTCAAGGGCTTTCGCAGCACCTTCGGCGAACCCATCGCCAGCGGCGAGCACGGCGGAGCCGACGCCGAGCAGGCCGCCTGGCTCGATCGGATCTGCCACGAAAACGACGACGGCATCCACGTCGTCGTCGCGGTCCGCGACGGTCTGCCGATCGGTTTCTGCGGCTACAAGGTCGATCCGACGCGCGGCCGGGGCGCGATCGATCTGAACGCCATCGACCCCCGCTCACCAGGGGCGAGGCGTTGGCCTGCGTATGTACGAGCACGTGCTCGACCTCATGCGGAAGGCCGGCGCCACCAGCTCGCGTATCAAATCCGGCACGCCCTTCGCCTCCGGCGGCAGGCAGACCATCCGCCCGTTCGCCCCGTCGCGGATCACGTTCTGCCCGTCGCGATACGCCGTCGGCCGCTTGCGGCCGGCGAACCCCAGCGCGTGCAGCCGCCGCACGTTGGTCTCTCGCAGCGGCCGTTCTTCCGCCGCCAGCGCCTCCGCCGCTTCCAACGCCCGGTAGTAGTTCCGCACCTCCCGCTCGTCCCGTTCGCGTCCCGGAAAGCGCGCCCCCGCCAGGGCCTCATCCAACTGCGCCTGCGTCAGCCGGTTTCCCTCGATCCGCGTCGAGTGGTGCGTCATCACCCGCCGCGCCGTCTCGCGCAGGCCCTGAAGCACCGCCAGATCGACCGGCAACCCCTCCACCGCGCGGCGGGCCCCCTCGATAGCCATCAGCGACGTCGCCATGGCCGGCGTGATCTGGAAACGGGGGGGCGAACACGCCCCAAGCTTACCCGGACCGCGCTGTTATCGCGCTGTTAAAGCGTCGATAAATCGCCCCTCCCGGCCGTTCAGCAGACAGAAGCGCCCGATCACCCACCGTCGTCTTCGCCCGGCAATCCCACATCAGGCTGGCCTTCATCCCGACCGATAGCTATCATTTGATTACAGAAAGACAATCAAATGGTATCTCAACCCACCCCCACCCAGATCCACCGCCGGCTTGACCAGCTGATCCGCGGCATGCGCCTCTCGCTGAACGAGACCGCGCGGCTGGCAGAGTCGGGCCTCCCCCACACCGCCTTCACCGCCGTTCAGTCCGCCCTCGGGGTGAGCGCCGCCCGGCTGGGCCAGCTCACCGGCATCCCCCCCGCCACCCTGGCCCGCCGCAAGAAGACCGGCTTCACCGCCGCCGAAAGCGACCGGCTGTTGCGCTACGCCCGCACCCTCAACGCCGCCTTACAGACTCTGGGGGATGGGAACGATGGTGCCCAGGCCACACAAGAATGGCTCGACGAGCCGGCACTTGCCCTCGAAGGCCGCCGCCCGCTTGACCACTGCCAAACCGAAGCCGGCGCCGAAGAGGTCCGCAACCTGCTGGGCGCCCTGGAACACGGCCTCTACCTGTGAGCTTCACGGTTCACCGGCTCCACCCCCTTCGTCACGCGGGCTCCGCGTGGCGAGGTGACGGTGGCCTGTACTACGCCGGACGCTGGAACCGCAAGGGGACGCCCTTGGTCTACGCCGCCGCCACCCGCTCGCTCGCCACCCTCGAACTGCTCGTTCACCTGCACAAGGCCTCGCGTCTGAAGATTTACGGAGCCGCTTTCGCCACCATCCCCGACGGTCTCACCTACACGCTGGTCACCGGAGCGCTCCCAAAAAACTGGCGATCCCCGGCCGCTTACCCGGCGTGCCAGGCCATCGCGCAGCAGTGGATCGACGACGCCGAGTCGCCCGTGCTCGAAGTCCCCAGCGCCGTGGAACCCCAAGAGTTGTGTTACCTACTCAATCCGCGACACCCTCATTTTAAACGCATCAAAACCAGCCCGCTCAAGCCGCTTGCCCTTGACCCACGGATTGCCGGCCTCCAACGCGACTAGTCCGCATGCCTAAGCTCTCGCACCTACCACCTGCGCGGCTGGCAGGACATCGCGCAGATGTCGCGCCGGCCTGTCCACCGCGAACTCTACAGATGAACTCGTAGGCCTGCTGACACGCACACCAACAAGATTTTTATCCAAGAATTTTCTCTGCCTCACGAATCGCTCTTTCAAGCTCAACGGCTTCCCCGCGATATTGCGATATTTCGTCTTCCGAGACTTCGCCAAGCGATTGGATCTCTTTTTCGTTTTCGTCGTATGCCTTCGCCCCACCCTCAGTGCCGCGAGCACGGCTGAACATTTCACGACGTTCCAGCAGTTTCAAATAACGTGCAATCCGACCTGATCTTAATTTTTCTAAACTAGCCTTAAGTGACCTCAGCTCCTTCTCAAGACTCTTTCGAGTCTTCTCACCTGAAAATTCTTGGCTAACAGTGTACTGGGCATACTTCTCAAGCAGCGGCTCGATCTCCATAAAGTTGACAACCCAAATCGTCTTCTCCTCCTCCTCGCTGATTGCATGAGATATTTTATCCTGAACGTAAGCCACCATTTCTCCGCAATCGAAAATCGCCCCATCGGTCAGATCCGCCGTGTCGCAGATTGCCAGAAAATGCGCAGACCTAATGTCAGCGTCGTCATAAGTCATTAAGCATTTCGATTGATCAATCACTCGAAAGACTTTGACCTCAAACCATTCGTCTCGATCCTCTAGGCTCGCAGACAGGAAACCGATCTCACCAATACTCATATCCCGGTATAGAAGAACTGGGTCAGCATGTTTTCGACCAGCCTCATAGGCCCTCAGCTCCTTAATCCGAGTCTGCCTTTCCTTCGAACTAAGTCTCTTACGGCGTATCGTGAGTTTGGTTGACCGAATCGCTTTCTCCGTAGCAATCTTGCGTTTTTTGAGGTAAATGGTTGCAGCAGCTATCTCTTCCTCGAAATTTCTACAATATTCCCCGGCAATGATTCAGAGTCCGTCGTTATCGCTGGCGACTCGTGGACATCGGCACCACATTGGGGATGCGGTAGGAAACAAACGCAAACTGTCAAAATTAGAGCGGTGGACTTCATTTTTTTCTCGATTCGAATCGCAATGCTCTTCAATGTCAGTCTATCAACCCCGCCGCCACCCCGCCCTCGTCGAGCGACGGCGCCCCGGTCACCTCCAGCATCCGGTTCAGCGACAGCAGCGCCTGCCGCCGCGCTTCCGGGTGCACGCTGATCTGGTTGACCACCTTGCCCTCGACCAGATTGTCCATGATCCACAGCAGGTGCGGCCGGTCGATGCGGTACATCGTCGTGCACAGGCACTGGCACTCACTCAGAATCCGCGCCGTCACGCCGCGGGTCGCGGCCTCGTCGCACAGCCGCTTGACCAGGTGTACCTCGGTGGCGATGGCCCAGCGGCTGCCCTTCTCGGCGTTCGCCAGCGCCTGCAAAATGCCCTCGGTGCTGCCGGTCAGGTCGGCCTTCTGGCACAGCTCGTAGGTGCACTCGGGGTGGGCGATCACCGTGACATCGGGCCACTCGGCGCGGATCTGATCCACGTGCTCGTTGCGGAACAGCTTGTGGACCGAGCAGTGGCCCTTCCACAGAATGAAGGTGCTGTCGATCAGCCGCTGCTCGCCGGCGGCGGTGTCGTCCCCGCCGCCTCCGCCGTCCAGGCCCCCGGGTTCGCGCTCGATGATGCCGCCCAGCCCGTCGCTGGCCCGCGGGTCCCAAAGGCACATCTGGGTCACCGGGTCGAAGCCGGCCTGCGCCGCGGTGTTGCGGCCCAGGTGCTGGTCGGGCAGGAACAGGATCTTGACCTGTTCTCCGTCGGCCAGCGGCGCGTCGCCGCCCTTGAGCGCCCAGTTGAAAATCTTCTCGCAGTTGCTGCTGGTACACACCGCCCCGCCGTGCTCACCGCAGAAGGCCTTGATCGCCGCGGTGCTGTTCATGTAGCACACGGGGATCACGCGCCAGTTCGTGTCGTCAGGTTCGAGCACCGCGTGGATCTGTTCCCACGCCTCCACCGTCTGCTCGTAGTCCGCCATGTCCGCCATCGAGCAGCCGGCACCCAGGTCCGGCAGCAGCACCGCCACGCCGTCCTCGGTGAGGATGTCGGCGGTCTCGGCCATGAAGTGCACGCCGCAGAAGATCACGTACTTCGCGCCCACCTTGCCCACCTGCTCGGCGGCCAGCTGGCTGAGCTTGAAGCTGTCGCCGGTGAAGTCCGCGTGCTGGATGACCTCGTCGGTCTGGTAGTGGTGGCCGAGGATCACCAGGTCCGAGCCGAGGTCTTTTTTGCGCTGCGTGATCGCGGCGTCGAGGTCGGCCTCGGACATCGCGTGGTATCGGTCGGGGATGGCGGGCTGCCACAATTGCATGGGACGGTTCCTGCGGGGGCGCTTCGATCCCCCAGTCTAGCTGCTGGGATATTCGCGGGTAACACGTTGCCGTAGGCGCTGGCTGCGCCCGAGGAACCCGGGGTGACGAATCGCAAGGGAGAGCGTTACGAACCGTCGGATGCCGCGTGGTGTCCGCCGCACCCCGGGCACATGCACCCGCACGCCAACCCCGAATCCACCTCCGAGACCCGGACCAACCTCCCGGTCTTCATCCCAAACGGCAGCCTGAACGCCTTCACGGAACACCGCCCCGACGCAAATGTTCAGTGCGCATTGCCTTCTTCCCGCACTCCGCAACTCACCGCACAGGGCGGTAGCCCGCCTGCGGCGCGTTGCCCGTCCGCGTCCAGTACATGTTCAGGTCGAACGTCGGATCGCCCGTGAGCTCGCGCCACAGCCGCACGCGGTTCATGGTCTCGATGCGGTTCTGCTGACCGAACCAAGGCTGGCCGCGTTTCAGGACCTTCTTCACGCCCGCAATCACCGCCGGGTCGTGCAGGTCGTCCGTGTTCCACAGTTTCAACTGCCGGACCATCGGGTTCAGCCGCAGCTTGAACATGTAGCGCTCGGTGGCGGTGCGGTTGGCCCGGCCCGCGTGCCACAGGTCGGCGTGCCAGAACACCAGCGTGCCGGCCTTGCACACGGTCTGCACCTGGCCCAGCACGTTCTGGTACCGGCCGATCTCGCTCTCGTGTACGCGGCGGAAGTGGCTGCCGGGCACGAACATCGTGCCGCCGTGCTCGGGGCCGATGTCGTGGGGGAAGAACGAGACCTGGATGTCGAAACCCGACGGCCGCGGGTCGAATTCGGCGTCTTGGTGCAGGCCCTGGTGGCCGTTGTCCGGGCCGGTCCGCAGGTGGGGGCAGTGGTGGTCGTAACGCGGGTGCGGGCCCACGAGGCTCTCGATGATCCCGTGCACCTCCGGCATCCGGAAGATGCGGCCCGCGGCCAGCGGCTCGGGCCAGATGGCCTCCCAGTCCGCGCCCTCGGTCTCGTAGGGGCGGTAGAGCCCGTCGTTGAGTTCGGCCATCAGGGCGTTGCACAGCTCCGCGGGCACCAGCGCGTCGAAACGCAGGAAGCCCTCGCTGACGAACGCGGCCATCTGCGCGGTGGTCAGCAGGTGGCGGCGGTCGAACCCCGGCACCTGCGTGGGCAGGTCGGCGGCGGAGCGTGCGGACGCGGACGGTGCTTCGGCGACGGGCTTGTTCATGCGGACACCTCTTTCTCGGTTGGCACGGGCTCGAGTTTCTCGAGGATGACCTCGTGCTTCAGGTAGCCCAGCTCGAACTCCTGCCCCGCCGGCGGGCGCTGCAGCGGAGACACCTGGATCACGCGCCACCCGTCGCGCATCGCGGCCACGCCGGTGGCGTACGGCGGGTCGGGGTCGTCCATCTCGGGCCGGTCGTTCGACGTGCCGTCGAAGGTGCTCCACGCCACCACGGCGGCGTGCAGGTCGGTGTTGGCCAAGTACAAAAACAGAAGCTTTTGACGCAGGCCGGCGGTGGAAATGGCGGGGGCGGTGGGCATGGGGGCAGTTTAGGGGTGAGGCTGGTACGGGCGAGCAGGTCTAAGGAATGGGAGGGCGAGACTCTGTCGAGCCACGCGGGGCCACGGATCGCGAACCTCGAAAAACGCGACGCAGCAAGACACCCGCATCGGTCGCACAAAAGACATGCCTCCCCGCGGTTCGCGCCGGTCGCGGTCTGCCGGTGGCTCGACGGAGTCTCGCCCTCCCGCCGCCGCCTCACGCCCCCGACAATTTCCGCACCGTCTGGTCAAACCCCTTGGTCATGCCGACGATCAGGCCGTAGACGATGAACCAGTAGACCCCCGCGGCGACGGCCGCCGCGATGCCCAGCGTGATGCGGCCAAACTCCGACGCGCCGCCGAAGCCGTCGATGGCCGCCCACGGGTTGACCAGCACCGCGGCGTTGGTCGCGGGGCTGAATGCGTTGATGCCCGGACCCACCAGCGGCGCAGCGCCCACCGGAGTCAGCCCGCACACGCCCATGACCAGGGCCACCAGCCCCACGACGCCGACGGTGGGCACGACCGCGCCCAGCACGGTGCGGGTCCGCAGGCTCCAGGTAATGCCCACGCCCACGCACAGCCCGACAAACGGGATCAGACACAAGGCCAACCACACGCCGGCCTCGGGAATCACCAGCGGCAGGCCCTGGTACACGCTGCCGCCTCCGCCTCCGCCCCCCGCGGCCGCCTCGTAGTGCGTGAAGTCGCCCCGCGCGTCGCCTTGCAGCCGCATCACCAGCGCGTAGACCCCGACGCCCAGCAGCGTGACCACCGGCACCGCGATCATCACGCCCAAAAAACGCACCAGCCCGCGCAGCTTGCCCCACACGTATTGCCGCGGGGTCAGCGGCGTGGTCAGCAGAATGTCCAAGGTGCCGTCCTCGCGCTCGCGGCTCACGCAGCCGGCGCTCATGTAGATCGCCACCAGGCACACCACCGCGACTTCGACCACCAGCAGCGCCGTCAGCCCGCGGTGAAACACCTGCGCCGAGGTCAAAAACGGGTTGCCCCCGGCCTGATTGGCCGGCGCCGGAAGGTTCGCCGGCAAGCCGCCGGCGTGGTACGCCCAGGTCAAACCCACCGCCGCGGCCAAGCCAAACAGCGCGAAGCCGCCGCGGGCCAGGATCGCGCCCGCCAGCTTGCCCCGCGTCTTGGCCTCGCGCCACGCGATCGGGTTGCCCGTGACCTCACGCGGGGCGTGCCGGCGCTCACCGCCGTCGATCCGCAGACGCTTGCGGATCCAGTTCAGGCCACGCCACTCGCCCTGACCGACCCGCCGCAGCATCACCGCGCAGCCCAGCACCAGGATCGCACTCAACCCCAGCGTCCAGGCGGCGAAGGCCGCGAAGGGCCGGCCCAAAAAGAACGCCACGGCCGCGGGGTAGTTCGACAGCACCTCGGGTGGCGGCGGCCGGTAGCTGCCGGTCAGCATCGACGACTCGAGCACCAGCAGCGGGTGCCACGCGGTCAGCCACGTGGTGTAAGGCACCGCGTCGAGCTCGCGGATCAGCAGCCGGTCCAGCAGGTAGGCCCCGATCAGGTACGCCGCGTTGGCAATCACAAACAAGAACACCGCTTTGCGACCGCCCGCCCGCAGCACGCTGAGCGTCACCGCCACACTGCCCACCAGCACCGCCGTGCACGCCGCCACGCCGAAGGCCTCCAGCACCGAGCCGGTGCGGACGCCGCCAAACACCAGCACCACCGCGAACAGCGGCAGCCCGCTGAGCAAGAGCGTGAGCACGAAGAACAGCCGCCCCAGAAGCGAGCCCAACACCACCTGCAGGTTCGACAGCGGCGTCGTCAAGAGAATGTTGTAGGTTCTGCCCGACTGCTCGCTGGCGATCGCGCCGGCCATGAACAACGGCGCCAGCAGGCACACCCCGATTACCTGCCCGTAGGCGATCCACCGAAACAGCTGCGCTCCGCTGCGGGCCAGCGCGTTGAGGCTCACCTGGTCGGCCAGCAGACCGCCGCCCGACAGCAGCCCCAACACCACGAGCCCCACCAGCAGGCCGAGATAGCCCATCCGCACCAGCAGGTGCTGCCGCCGCCGCGACCCGCCCTCGACGATGCGCACGACCATCGGGTTGGTGGGGCCCAGGCGCGAGAGCCAGGTGAGGAGGGAAGCCATGGGGGGAGGATAGAGCGATTTCAGATTGCAGATTTCTGATTTCAGATCGGGAACAGGGTCGCAATCCGAAATCTGCAATCTGAAATCTGAAATGGCTTCCCCCTACACTCCCCGCCCCCGCTCGCATCCTCACGTCCCCCGAAACCTTATGGCCACCCTCCTCCACGCCGCCGACCTGTCCAAGACCTACGGCACCCACCTGCTGTTCGAGGGCGTATCACTCGCCATCCACGACGGCGAGCGGCTGGGGCTCATCGGCCCCAACGGAGCTGGCAAGTCCACGCTGCTCAAGATCCTGGCCGGGCTCGAAGAGCCCGACGCCGGCGACCTCACGCGGCGCAAGCAGCTGCGGCTGTCGTACGTCGGTCAGGCCGACGTGTTCGACGACGACGCCACCCCCCACTCGGCCGTGGTTGACCGCCTATCCGCCGCGTCGCCGCACGGGCTGGACCCCGAAACCCGCGCCAGCATGAGCCTGAGCAAGCTGGGATTCACCGACCCGCACCGGCAGGTGTCGTCGCTGTCGGGCGGCTGGAAAAAGCGCCTGTCCATCGCCTGCGCCCTGGCCGACGAGCCCGACGTGCTGATGCTCGACGAGCCGACCAACCATCTGGACCTGGAAGGGGTGATCTGGCTCGAAGCCTTCGTCAAGCAGAACCCCGAGCTGGCGATGGCCTTCATCACGCACGACCGGACCTTCTTGGAAGCCTGCGCCTCGCGCATCGTCGAGCTGTCCGTCGCCTACCCCGGCGGCACCTTCGAGGCGAAGGGCAACTACTCCGAGTTCGTTCGCCGCAAAGCAGACTTCCTGGACGCGCAGGCCGCCCAACAAAGCGCTCTGGCAAACAAGGTGCGTCGCGACAACGCGTGGCTGAAGCAGGGCGTGCAGGGCCGGCAGACCCGCAACCAGAGCCAGGTGAAAGCCGCCGCAGCCCGCAAGGACGAAATGTCGGGGTTGTCGGGACGCAACGCGGCACCCAAAAAGGTGACATCCATTGATTTCCAGGCCACCGAACGCAAAACTAAAAAACTGCTGGCCCTGCACAACGTCGCCAAAACCATGGGCGAGGGCAAACAGGCCAAGAAGCTGTTTGCGGGCGTCGAGCTGGTGCTGACCCCCGGCCAGCGGCTGGGCCTCATGGGCCCAAACGGCTCGGGCAAGACCACGCTGCTGCGGATCATCGCCGGCGAGCTGGAGCCCGACGCGGGCACGGTGAAGCCCGCCGCGAACCTGAAAATCACACGCTTCACCCAGCACCGCGAGGCACTCGACAAAACCGTGAAGCTGCGCGAGGCGCTCTGCCCCATCGGCGACATCGTGCAGTTCGGCGAGAAGCAGATCCACGTCGCCAGCTGGGCGAAGAAGTTTCTTTTCGACCCCGCGCAGTTCAACACCAGCGTGGGCGACCTGAGCGGCGGCGAGCAGGCGCGGATCCTGATCGCCAACCTGATGCTGCAGCCCGCCGACATCCTCATCCTCGACGAGCCGACCAACGACCTGGACATCCCCAGCCTGGAGGTGCTCGAACAGTCGCTCGCCGACTTCCCCGGCGCGATCGTGCTGGTCACCCACGACCGGTTCATGCTTGACCGGCTGAGCACCGAGCTGCTCGCACTCGACGGTGCGGGCGGATCCAAAACATTCCCCAGCTACGCGCAGTATCTGAAGCACCAGCAGCAGAACGCCGCCGCGGCGGCCCCGGCCAAGCCGGGTGAAACCGCGGTCAAAACCCAGACCCACGCCAAGGGCCCGGCGCCCCAGAAAAAGCTGACCTACAAGCTTCAGCACGAGCTCGACGGCATGGAGTCCGCCATCCAGCAGGCCGAAGACGACGTCGAACGATTGACCGCCGAGAGCGGCGACACCGCCATCATGGCCGACCACGCCCGCTACGCGAAGGTGTGCGAAGACCTGGGCGTCGCGCAGCAGAAGGTCGAAACCTTGTACGGGCGGTGGTCCGAGCTGGAAGCCATCAAGGCCGGCTAGCGCCGGGGGCGGCTCGGCGCCCCCATCGCGTTTTGCCGAGCCGAAACGCGACGGGACCTTCTCGACCGCCGCGGGCTGCGCCCGCCTCACGCGCCGGGTCACTTCGACGGCCTTTCGCAGGGTGGGTCATGGGCCGCCGGACCCACCGTGCCGCGGCCCCAACCCGCTTGCGACGCGACGCCGAAGGCCCCGCGAAGTCGGTCGACGGTGGGTCCGCCAAGCCTCGACCCACCCTGCGAAAACCGCTCGTCGCGACCGGAGCGGAGCGCGACCGCCGTGATGACCTCTGCGGGACACGCCCCGCCTTGCTCACCGCTCCTGATAAACTCGGCCTCCACCGCTTCCGCCTGGAAGCCGGTTCGCGGATGGAGGTGGGTGGGGGCCGGGCGGGCGGGGCCCCGCGGCCCGGCACCGCTCGCGACTCCGCCGCCCCGCCCGCCCGGCCCCCGCCCACCTCAAGCCAAGAAGCGTTTGCCGTGTTCATCCTCAAGTCCAACCAGCTGGTGAAGTCCTACGACGACCGCACCGTCGTCAACCAGGTGTCGTTCGACGTCGCTGAGGGTGAGATCGTCGGCCTGCTGGGCCGCAACGGCGCGGGCAAGACCACCAGCTTCCGCATGACCGTGGGCATGATCAGCCCCGACGCCGGGCAGGTGCTCTTCAACGGCAAGGACGTCACGCAGCTGCCCATGTACAAGCGGGCCCAGCGCGGGATGGGGTACCTGGCCCAGGAGCCCAGCGTATTCCAGCGGCTCAGCGTCGAGGACAACCTCAAGGCCATCCTGGAGACCCGCCCGCTGAACCGCCGTGAGCGTCAGGCCCGCGCCGAAGAGCTCATGGGCCAGTTCGACCTGGCCAAGAACCGCAAGCAAGAGGCCCGCACGCTGTCCGGCGGCGAGCGACGCAAGCTGGAGATCGCCCGCGCCCTGATCAGCGAGCCCACGCTGATTCTGCTGGACGAGCCCTTCGCCGGCGTCGATCCCGTCGCCGTCGAAGAGCTGCAGACCGAGATCCGTCGCCTGCGCGACGATTTTGACATCAGCATGCTCATCACCGACCACAACGTGCACAACGTGCTGGCGGTGTGCGACCGCGTCTACGTCATCAGCGAGGGCCGCGTGTTTGCGCAGGGCACCCCGAAAGAAATCATCAACGACGAGCAGGTGAAGAAGACGTATCTGGGCTCGACGTTCCGGGGAGATGAGTTCGGTTAAGAGCACTTCAAAAAAGGTGTTAGGTGTCAGGTCCTAGGCATTGGCCGGAGCGCTGACGCGGGTGCGACACCCAAGGGGATGGCGAGGCTCCGACCGAGCCACGTCCCTCGCAACACCGCCTGCCCGGAATCTCCTGGCACCACCCGAATCCACACCCACCGCTTGCGTCTGCCTAACACCTAGGACCTAACACCTAGCACCTCCCCCCCGCGTCGTGAGACGCCAGGAACCCCAACATGCCCAAGGGCAAAAAAAACGACCATTCGTACAACGACAACGCCCGCGGCCCGCGCCTGCAGAAGGTGATGGCCAACGCCGGCATCGCCGCGCGCCGCGAGTGTGAGGCCATCATCGAAGCCGGCCGCGTCACGGTCAACGGCGAGCGGATCACCGCCCTGCCCGCCTGGGTCGACCCGTACGACGACCGCGTCGAGGTCGACGGCGAGCCGCTGGTCAAGCCGCGCAAACCCGGTCCCTCGGGCAAAACCTGGTCCACCGCCGGCAAGGTCTACGTCATGGTGCACAAGCCCAGGGGCTTCATCACCACCGACGAAGACCCCTACGGCCGCAACCGCGTGATCGACCTGATCGACCCCGGCACCTTCCCCAAACACGTGCGGCTGCACGCCATCGGCCGCCTGGACGGCGACAGCACGGGCCTGATCCTGCTGACCAACGACGGCGAGCTCACGCACCGTTTGACCCACCCCAGCTTCGGCGTCACCAAGCGCTACCTGGTCATGGTCAAGGGACGCGTTGAGGAAGGCGACCTGACCCGCCTGCGCAAGGGCCTGACCCTGGCCACCGCGCGGGCCGACGCCGCGCCGGCAAAAACGAAGAAGGCGTCGTTGGAAAGCGTGTCCATCGTCCGCCACGAGACCGACCGCACCCGCGGCGACCGCACCACGCTGGCCATCACCCTGACCGAGGGCCAGAACCGCGAGATCCGCCGGCTGCTGGCCAAGGTCGGCCTGAAGGTCCGCAAGCTCAAGCGCACCGCCATCGGGCCGGTGCGGCTCAAGGGCCTGGCCCTGCGCCAGTGGCGCGTGCTGGACCGGGTCGAGATCAGCAAGCTGCGCCGGACCGCCGGGCTGAAGTAGGGTGGGTCACGGGCGGCCGGACCCACCGTGCCGCGACCCGACGCGACGGATGACCCGACGCCGAAGGCCCTGCGGAGTCGGTCAACGGTGGGTCCGCCGAGCCTTGACCCACCCTACGAAAACCCTGCCCGAATTGACGGCGAGACGCAGCCGCGAACATTCTAGAATCCGCCCATGGCCCTGCGAGACCTCCGCCAGTCCTACGACGTGCCCCCGCTCGACCCCGCCGGCCTCGCGGCCGACCCCTTCGATCAGTTCGCCGCGTGGTTCGCCGCCGCGCAGTCGGCGGGCATCCCCGAACCCAACGCGATGACGCTGGCCACCGCCGATGCGGCCGGCGCGCCCTCGGCCCGCACCGTCTTGCTCAAAGGCCTTGACGCGGCCGACCAGCCGGATCGTGGCCTGGTGTTCTACACGAACTACGGGTCGGCCAAGGCGCGCGATCTGGCCGAGAACCCCCGGGCCGAACTCAACTTCCACTGGGACGAGCAGAACTGCAGGGTGCGCACCGTCCGCGTCGCCGGCACCGTGCAGAAGGTCTCGGCCCAAGAGACCGCGGACTACTTCCGCAGCCGCCCGCGCAGCTCGCAGATCGGCGCCTGGTGCTCGCACCAGTCCCAGGTCATCGATTCGCGCGACGTGCTCGAAACCCGCCGGCGTGAACTCGAAGCGGAGCACCCCGGCGACGGCCCGCTGCCCGCCCCCCCGTTCTGGGGCGGCTACCGCGTCACGCCCACCCGTTTCGAGTTCTGGCAGGGCCAAATGTCGCGCCTGCACGACCGGTTCCGGTACACCCCCGATGGCAGCGGCTGGCGGATCGACCGGCTCTCGCCGTAGCACTGCGCTTTGGAGCGCAAAGCGCAAAGTGAAAAGCGCAAATTCAGACGCAAGCGTTCCCCCAAACGCAACCCACCACACAACGCCGTACCGCGATGCCGATTTGCGCTTTTCACTTTGCGCTTTGCGCTTTAAGCGAAGCGCTACTTCCTCCTGAAACCCACAAACAACCCGCCCAGCGCCGCCGCCGAACTGGGCAGCACCGCCAGCGTCCGGTCTTTGAACGCGCCCGCGTGGTCGTGCACCCACGCCCCGCCGTCGCTCAGCTTGTCGCGTACCTTCGCCGTGTCGTCTTCGCTCAGCAGGCCGAGACCCGACAGCCCCGCGACCCCCGCAACGCCCAGCCCCGTCAGGATCGCGGCGAGTTTTAAGAACCGGCGAAACAGCCAGCCCAGGCCGTACGCGCCCACGAAGGACACGCCGCCGCCCGCCAGCCTGGGGCCCAGCGACTCGGCCAGCCCCCCGGCCTCGGAGTCCCGAGCAGCACGCGCCTCCTGCACCGCGTGGGGTGACGACGCCTGCAGCCCGTTCACGGGGCCCGCCGGGTCGCCGCCATTCGATGCGGGCGTCGACGCCCGCGCTGGCGCCGAGGGCGTGCGCGTCGCCGCTCCGTATGCCCACAGACCGCCGCCCAGCACCGCCACCAGCAGTGCCAACCGCACCAGCCGCGAACGCAGCGCCTCACGGAAGACCGCGCTCGCGGGCAGGTCGCGGTGGGCCGCCCGCTGACGCTGCCCGTCCCGATCCGGTGTGTCGTCGCTCATCCGGCCATCTTAAAACGTGATTGGAAACCTCGTGGAGGCCGAGGGCCCGCGAAGTTTTTACACATGCTCAGATCGCATCCGGGTCCCCGACGGGGGCCGGGTCCGGTAACGGCCCCCCGCATTGAACTGCCCCCACGCCCAGGGCACACAGGGTGTCTGCGCGTGCGCCGGCTTTCCCGGACGCCGCGGTTCGACGATACCCCATCGGCGGCGTGTCGTACGTCGCCGACCGCGTCCCAGTCACCCACCGCCTCGCCAGACGCCCCCTTGCCCAGCACCCCGCCTGCGCCCGCCCCCCCGCCCTCGCGGCTTCGCCGCAACCGCAACACCCCTGCGCGTACGCTGCGTCGGCGTTACGTCCTGGCCCTGACCACCGTCGCGGGGCTGGCGGTCGGCAACCACCTGCTTATCAGCCACAACACCCAGCAGCAGCTGATCGACACCACCGCCATCACGCTCGTGGGACGCCAGCGGGTGCTCAGCCAACGCGTGGTCTACCGTGCGCTGTGGGGTAACGCCCAGGGCGTCGCCGACAGCCGCGCGAAGTGGCGGATGGCCCACCGCCAGCTGGAAAAAATCCTCGCCGACGACCCCGACCACATGGGACGCGCGGGCCGGCTCGGCCGGATCGCGGGCGAGCGTGAGCAGCTGCTGGTTGCGGCCGAGGCGGCGTTGGACGCCGCAGGCCAACCCACCCCCGAACTCAGTGTCGAGCTGCGGACCAAGGGCCACGACTTCCAAGACCTGATGGAGAACACGGTCAGCGCCTTTGAAAGGCTTGCCATCGGACGTCTCGAAGGGCTTCAGCACACCGAGGCCATGCTGCTGGGCGGCACGCTGCTGCTGCTGCTGATCGAGGCGCTGTTTATTTTCGAGCCCGCTACCCGGGCCCTGCGTAACCAGTGGCAGGCGCTGGCCCGCAGCGCCGAGCGGATGGAGCTGGCGGTCCGCGGCAGCCGCGACGGCTTGTGGGACTGGGACCTGGCCACCGACCGCGTTTTCTTCAGCCCGCGGTGGAAGCAGCTGCTGGGCCTGGACGAGAACGACGCCGGGGACACCCCGCAGGAGTGGTTCCGCCGGGTGGACGTCGACCAGGTCGCGGACCTGCGTCAGCGTCTGGGCCGCCTGCGGGCCGGGCAGGACCCGCACCTCTCGATCCAGCTGAAGATGCTCCACACCGACGGCGAGCAGCGGTGGATGCTCTGCCGCGCCGCGGTCTCGCGCAACGATCGGGGCGAGGCGGTCCGCCTCTCGGGGTCGCTTACCGAGATCTCCGAGCTCAAGGCCGCGCAGGACGAGCTGATGCTGCTGGCCCACCACGACCGGCTCACCGGGCTGCCCAACCGCGAGCGCTTCCTGAAGGAGCTTCAGGGCGCACTGCGACGCAACCGGGACGACCCGAGCTTCCACTTCGCGGTGCTGTTCTTTGATTTCGACCGGTTCAAGACAGTCAACGACGGCCTGGGTCACCCGGTCGGCGATGCGCTGCTGGTCAGCATCGCCGAGCGTTTCCGGGCCCACCTGCGGCACAACGACACCGCCGCCCGCTTCGGCGGCGACGAGTTCGTCATCCTGCTCAACGGTACCGCCGGGATCGACGAGACCCGGCTGGCCGCCGAGCGGCTGCTGACCGCGCTCGCCCGGCCGCACCGGCTGGGCACGCACGACGTTGTCAGCACCGCCAGCATCGGCGTCGTCACCGACGGCCTGGGTCACGACAACGCCGCCGACGTGCTGCGCGACGCAGACGCGGCGATGTACAAGGCCAAGGCCGCGGGCAAGAACAACCACTGCTTTTTCGACCAGCAGATGCACGACGCCGCCATCGACCGGCTGCGGACCGAAAACGACCTGCGGGCGGGCCTTGAGGACCAGCTGGAGGTCTACTACCAGCCGATCGTCACCCTCAGCGACGGCCGCCCCGTCGGCTTCGAGGCCCTGGTGCGTTGGAACCACCCCACGCGCGGCCTCATCGCCCCGGACCGCTTCATCCCCATGGCCGAAGAGACCGGCCTGATCGTGCCCCTGGGAGCCAGGGTGCTGCGCGAGGCCTGCCGGCAGCTTGCCGCGTGGGACCGGGGCCCGTGGCTGGGCCGCCCGCCCGGCATGAGCGTGAACTGCAGCAAACGGCAGCTGCTCGATCCGGGGTTCACCGAGCTGGTTCGCGACGTGCTGAAACGCACCGGCCTGCCCGCCGGACGCCTCACGCTGGAGATCACCGAAACCGCGGTGATGGAAAACCCCGAAGACATCGCCCGCGTGATGGCCGAGGTGCGGGCCATGGGCGTGCGGCTGGCCATGGACGACTTCGGCACCGGCCACTCGTCGCTCAGCTGCCTGCACGAGTTCCCCATCAACTCGGTCAAGATGGACCGCAGCTTCGTGAGCCGGATGAACCGCGACGCCTCGTTCGCGGCGGTCGCGCAGTCGATCGCGGACCTCGGACTCAATCTGAAGCTCGACATCGTCGCCGAGGGCATCGAAGAACCGCTGCAGCAGGAGCGTTTGCGGGCGATGGGCTGCCTTTACGGCCAGGGCTACCTGTTCGCCCGGCCGATGACCGCCGACGACGCCACGAGATACCTCGAAGCCGGCGCGGATGCTTCAAGGGTCGGAAAAGCGGCTTGAGGTCCGGCCGCTGCCCTCACCCCGCCACCCGGCCACGCCAACTCGTCTTCCGCCCCGCCGCACGCAGCCCCAGCGCCGCCCACTGCACCGCCACCAGTGTCGCCACCCCCGGGGGCCGCAGCACCACCGCCCACAGCCCCTGCCTGAACCGCGCGGCGATCGCCAGGTTGACGCCCGCCGAGAGACCACAGGCCAGCAGCACCGGCCACGCTTGAACGCCACTGGCCAGCAGCACCCACGGCGCCACGTGCCCGCCCACCAGCAACACCGTCCACGGCACGATGCCGCGTGCCGATCCCATCCCGTCCGCGGCGTTCTTGAGAAATCCCCGCCAGGTGTCGCCCGCGTTGTCGTACATGCGGCAGGTCGCAAGGTCCGTCACGTCCACCAGGTCCGTCTTGAAACCGCCCTCCCGAAACGAGCGGGGCAGATCCACCCCGTCGTGCCAGCTGCCCCGGATCGCGCGGTGCCCCCCGGCCCGCACGTACTGACTCCGGTCGGCCACGAACAGCTGCCCGCAGCCCGCGCCCAGCGACGGCCGGTCGTCCGCACGCATCCGCCCGATCGGCAGGTAGCCCAGCAGCACCAGCAGGATCTGCGGCACGATCAGCACCTCCAGCCAGGTGCCGGTGGTCTGCCGGGGCACCCCGCTCACCAGGCCTGCCCCGCTGGCCTTCAAGAACGCCGCCAGGCTACCGAGCGCCCCGGCCTGAAGCCGCACGTCCGCGTCTACGAACACCAGAATGTCAAAGCCGTCACCCACCCGCTCCGAAAGCACGGCGCAGGCGTGCTGCTTGCCGTTCCACCCCGCGGGCAGCGGCGGCGCGGTCTCCAGCCGCACCCGGGGGTCTTGGTCGGCGAGCTTCCGAACGATTTCGGCGGTGTCGTCGGTCGAACCGTCGTCCAGCACCACGACCTCGAACACCTCGAGCGCACCACTGGCCGCCCGGGCCGAACGCACGGCTTCTTCGATACCCGCCGCTTCGTCCCGCGCGGGGATCAGCACACTCACCCGCGCTGTGGAGTCAACGCTGCGCGGCGGTCGGTACAGCCCCAGATTGCGCAGCACCATCAACGCCGGCAGACCGGCCAGTACCAGCACTGCCCACGCCAAAACGCTAACCACACCCCACCGCCCGTCCCGTCTCGGCAAGCCGCGACCACTCATTCTGATTGGCGCTTTTCATTTCTCGTTTCTCACTCTTGGCGCAGCCGAGTGGCCCGCGTCGAACCGATCGCCTCGCAGCGCCGCGCGCCCGCGACGCCAAAGGTCGTAGGCCGGGTTCACCCCGCGCCGCCCGTCGAGCAGGGTCGTGAACGCCGCGGCGTCGCGGGCCGCGGCCGCCGCCCCCAGCCGGTCCATCGTCACCTCAAGCTCCTTTTCCAGGCACGCGTTCCAGGCCTCCGCCGACACCGCGCGATCACCCAGCGCGATCGGCTCGCCGAAGGCCATCAGCATCTCGGGCCGCTGCTCCTCCCAAAACGGGTACTCCAACGCCAGCGGGACCGCCTTCGCCCCGGCCGCACGGCGGGCCAGGTGCGCCACCCCCGGCATCAGCGTCACCGGACGCACGCGGGGGTCGACGAAGTGACCCTGCGCCGTGACCCAAAGGGTTTGCCCCGGGGTCTGCAACACGTTGCGGCCGAGTTCCAGGAACCGCTGAGCGCCCGCACGCGAATCCATCTCGATCCCGAAGAAGCCGAGCTTTTCCAGAAAACGGTACTTGGCCAGACCCGCCGCGTCGATCGGGCCGTAGCCCGTGCGGCGCATGAAATGCCGGCGCACCAGCACCATCACCGCCATCGGGTCCCACCACGACGGATGGTTCAGATAAAACAGCACGCGGTCGTCATCCGCAAAGGACGGCACCTCGCCCAGCACCCGCACCGCGTTGAACTTCTTACGCACCAGCCGCGGCGCGTACCACCCCAGCAGCCGGATCAGACGCGCGGACCTGGGGGGCAGATCATTCCCTGATTTTTGATCTTCGATTGTCATGATTGCCAGGGCGTCCGCTTCCGACCGCCGTGGAAATCATGGCAATCAAAAATCGGGGAATCATCAATGGGTTCTCAGAACCCGTCGGTCAGCACCACCTCGTCCAAATCCAACTGTCCCGGCTTGGGCCACGGCTCCTTGGTGCTCTTGCCGATTGCCACCATCGGCCCCAGCACGTGGTCGTCGGGCAGGCGGATCAGCTTCGCGACCGAGTCGAAGTCGAAACCGATCATCGGGCAGCTGTCGTAGCCCATCGCTTTGGCCGCCAGCATCAGCGTCTGCATCGCCATGCCGATCGACCGCTGCGCTTCGTCGCGCTGCAGTTCTTCCCGCCCCTCGTGGAAGGGCCCCATCCAGCCGACCAGCAGGTCCGCCACTTCCTTCGGCGCGTTCTTCCAGTACCGCTCGGGCGATTTCTTCCACGCCTTCATGTCCGCGGTCATCACCACCAGCATCGACGCGTCGGTCATCTGCGCCTGGTCGTTGCCGTTCGCCCGGATCTGCTTGCGCTTCTCGGGGTCTTTGACGTGGACAAACCGCCAGTGCTGGATGTTGAAGCTGGTCGGCGACTGGATCGCCGCCTCGAACAGCTTCGTCTCCTCCGCCGCCGTGAACCGGTGCTCGGGGTCAAACTGCTTGTGGCTGCGGCGTCCGTAAATGGCTTCAAAGGTTTCCATGACAACTCCGGTAACTCAGGTAACTCAGGTTCACAACGCCAAACGATTTAACCGCAAAGGCTCAAAGGAAGAAAAGGAAGGCAAAAAACACAAGCGAACACGCGGCCCGAGACCTCCAACGGGTCCCACGGCGGCCGTCCGGTCGGTAAAAGCTTAGCGTCCGTGCGTCCAGAATCAGAACTGCCAGGTCCCACCTTTGCGTCCTTTGCGCCTTTGCGGTTCATCTGCCTTGCTGCCGTCGGGCCTTGAAGTTCAGCGTGCATCCTGATCCAGCGTGTCCGCCGCGATCCAGCCGCTCATCATCACCATGGGCATGCCCGGGCCCGGGTGCGCCGCCCCGCCGGCCAGGTACAGCCCCTTCACCGACGGGCTGCGGTTGGCCGGCTTGAACGCCCCCATCCACTTGCCGTGGCTGGCCAGCCCGTAGATCGCGCCGTTCAGCACGTGGTAGCGGTCGTGGATGTCCTGTGGCGTCAACGCTTTTTCGAAAACGATGCGCTCCTCCAGGTCCGGCATGCCCGCGGTGCGCTTCAGCTTGTCCAGAATGGTCTGGCGGTAGCCGGTGAACAGCTCGCCGTCCCGCGACCAGTCGTGGTGCGGGCGCAGGTACGGCGTGTGGACCAGCACGTACAGCGCCTCGCCGCCCTCGGGCGCTACCTCGCCGGGCGCTTCGGTCCGGGCGGTCGCCGCCAGATAGGCGGTGGGGTCGGGCGCGGGCTCGCCCTTTTCGTAGATGTACTCAAACTCCTCGTGCGCGTCGCGGCTGAACACAAAATCGTGGTGGGCCAGGTGTTCGTAGGCCTTGTTCAAACCCAGGTAGAGCACCACGCCCGAGCAGGCGGGCTCGTAATCACGCTTCTCATCAAAGTCGTGACCGATCGTGCCGCCGATCAGATCGCGGTGCGTCCGCACCGCGTCCATGTTGCTGACCACGCGATCGAAAGCCCAGTTTTCGCCACCCGCCGCCTCAACGCCGCTCACCCGCCCGCGTTCGGCGTGGATGCGCGTCACCTCGCAGCCGGGCCGAAGCTCAACACCCAGTTCGCCCGCCAGCCTCGTCAGCGCCATCGGCACCGCCCGCGTGCCGCCGATGGGGTACCACACGCCCTGGTTCACCTGCATGCTCGCGATGCCGCACAGAATCGCCGGGCTGCCGTAGGGCGAGCTGCCGACGTACTGCGTGAAGTGGTCCAGCATCTGGGCCACGCGCTCGTCGTCCACATGCCGGCGGATCTGCGTCGCCACGCTCGACCCCATCTTCATCGCCAGCACGTCCTTGAGCGTGTTAAGGCTCAGCGCCCCGCCCAGCCCGCCGGCCAGGGCCATGTCCTTCAGCCCGCCGATGGACTTCCAGAAATAGAAATCCTCGGAGATCTTGTCCAGCCGCTCGGCCCACTTGATGAACTCGGGATACTTCCTGGCCGTGTCGCCCTTGGCCCCGAAGTCTTTCAGCGTCTGCACCATGCCCGCCACCTCCTCACGCAGGTCCAGCACGCCGCCGCCGGCCGATGCATCGAAGAAGCAGCGCCACTGCGGGTCCAGCCTGCGCAGATCCAGATAGTCGTGCATGTCCCGTCCGGCTTCCTGGAACACCCGCTCCAGCACTTTTGGCACGGTCAGGATCGTCGGCCCCATATCAAAACGGAACCGCTGCCCCGGTTCGTCCTCGCTCACCAGCTGCGCCGCCTTGCCGCCCAGCCAGGTGTTTTTGTCGAAAAGCGTGACCTGGTGTCCGCGGGCCGCGAGCGTGCAGGCCGCGGCGAGGCCGCCCAGGCCCGCGCCCACCACGGCGACGGTTTTCGAGCGGTCGGCGGCGGACGCAATAGAAGCGGGTTCGGCGGCAAGCGTGGTCATGTCCAGGTCTCCTGATCGTGCGGTGCCTCATCGTAGGTCAGGCATACCTGCCTGACACGCCCCCGGGCGATCTCGCGTTCAACGAGCCGCGACCGTCAGGGAGCGGACCCTTCACGTTGCGCCGCCTTTAGACACCCAAGCCTCCCGCGGCGCGAGCTCCACGCTTATTCAATCCGTATTGCGCGTCCCGCGCCGTGGGTCCGCTCCCTCACGGTCGCGGCTCGTTCGGGTTTGTATTGCGCGTCCCGCGCCGTGGGTCCGCTCCCTCACGGTCGCGGCTCGTTCGGGTTTGTATTGCGCGTCCCGCGCCGCGGGTCCGCTCTCTCACGGTCGCGGCTCGTTCGGGTTTGAATGCGGCTTCGCCGCACGCCGCCCCGCCCCCGGCCCCACGCCGTCGCGCGTCTGCGCCCGGAAGACCCGGACCAAGTCCCGTGCGTGCCGTGACCGCGCTGCCCACCCGCGGCCGTGCAGCGTGCCCAGCAACGCCGTCAGCATCGGCAGCGTGTGCGCGTCGGTCGCGCGCAGGTGCGGGTAGACCCGCCGCCGCCGCACGCTGACCGCCTTGGGCCGCGTCATGGCGAGCAGACCCTCGGCGCCCCGCGTCACCCCGTAGCCGCTGCGGCCGCGCCCGCCGAAGGGCAGCCGCGGGTCGGCCGTCGGCACGATCACGTCGTTGATCGTCACGACCCCCGCGTTCAGGCGCGACGCGAACGCCCGCGCCGCGGCCTCGGGCCCGAAGACCGATGCGCCCAGCCCGAACCCGGACCGCGGCAACGCTTCCGACGCATCGGGCAGGTCGCCCACCGACACCACCGGTGCGAACAGGTCCTGGTTGTGAAGGGCGGCGTCGTCAGGCACATCGGTCAGCACGGTGGGCCGGATCGTGGGGCCGTCCGGCACCCCGCCCGCGATGCACCCCCCCCCCGCCGCCACCGCCTGTTCCACGAGTGCCGCGGCACGCCGCACCACGGCCTCGGGTGCCGGCGTGCCCGGCACGCCGTCCAACTCCGCCCGCAGCGTGTTCAGAAACACGTCGCGCCGCGGCGGGTGGACCAGCACCCGCCGCGGCGCAATGCACGTCGCCCCGCCGTTCATCCGCACCCCGAACGCCACGCACCTCGCCGCCAGCTCCGCGTCCGCCCCCGGCAACACGTAGGCCACGTCGTGCCCGGACAATTCGGCAATCAGCGGGATGCCGCGCTCGGCGCAGCGGCCCCGCACCGCCCGCCCGGTCGCCTCGCCGCCGGTCAGCACCACCAGGTCCGCGGTGTCGAGCGCCGCCTCCGCCGCGTCGGTCGAGGTGTCCAGCACCTCCAGCGTGTCGCGCGGCACGCCCAGTGCGACCCACGCGTCCGCCAGCCGCCGCATCGCGTCGGCGCCGCCGGGCGCCGGCTTGATCCGCACGCGGTTGCCCGCGGCCAGCGCCTGCAGGGTCTGCACCCCCGGCAGGAACAGCGGGAAGTTGCCCGGCCCGATGATGAGCACCTCGCCAAACGGCTCGCGCCGGATCTCGGCGTCCACGCCCCACAGCCAGAGCGGCCGACCGCGAACGCCCAGCCGCCGCGTCCGCAGCGTCCGCGCCGCGTGGCGCTCGATCCACCGGCACGCCGACGCCAGCGGCAGCACCTCGGCCGACAGCGACTCCGCGTCGTCGGTCCGCGTGGAAAGCCGTAAAGGTGTCAGGAACCTTTTTGGGTCGTCCGCCAGGACGTGACGCAACCCGCCGAGGATGCGGGCCCTCTCCCTCACCGGCGTCTGCGGCCAGCGTGATGGTTCTGGATCGGGCAATGGCAAGCGGTGAGGATCAGGCAAGAACGGGTCCGTAGTACGCGAGAGGCTTTGGAAGGCGCATCGCACCGGCGCGCGGGGGAGACCAAACTGACGCCGCGCCCAGAGACGGCACACGGAGTGTGCCTGCTACTTTGCCGTCACCGGCGCGGCCGCCGACCACGCCGCGTTCACCCCCAGGTCTTCACACAACAGCCGCGCCGTGATCCGCGCGCCCTCGTAGATCACCGGCAGCCCGCTGCCCGGGTGCGTGCCGCCGCCGACCAGGTACACGCCGTCCAGGTCTTCGAAGCGGTTGTTGGGCCGCAGGTGCAGCATCTGGCCCAGATTGTGGGCCAGGTTGAACGTCGCCCCCTTGTAGATGTTCAGGTCGTCGCGCCAGCCGTCGGGGGTGATGACTTTTTCGTACTCGATCTTCTCTTCGATACCGCCCAGCCCAAACTTCGCCATCTGCCCCAGCACCTTCCGGCGGAAGGCCGCGGTGTCGCGCTTCCAGTCCACGTTGCCGTGTTCGTGCGTGACCGGGGCCAGGACGTACAGCGAGCTCTTGCCCGCCGGCGCCATCGTCGGGTCCGTCCGCGCCGCGTGCTGCACGTAGACCGACGGGTTGTCGCTGAGCACGTGCCGGTTCTCGATCTCGTCGAGGTTCCTGGCGTAGTCGTGGGCCAGGAAGATCGAGTGATGTTCGAGTCCGCCGCCGATGCCTTCCAGCTCTTCGGGCGGCACGTCCACGCCCAGATACATCATGAAGGTCGAGCAGCTGTACTTCTTCTTTTCCAGCTTCGCGTCGGTCCATTTCCGCCGCACCGCGTCGGGCACCATCGTGCTCATGGCCTGCGCGAAGTCGGCGTTCACCACCACCGCGTCGGCCGACCGCTCGTCGCCGTTCACGCTCAGCCCGGTGCAGGTCTTCCCGCTGAACCGCAGGTCGGTCACCTGGGCGTTCAGCTCGATCGTCACGCCCATGCTCTCGCACACCCGGGCCATCGCCTCGCTCACCGCCGCGCAGCCGCCGGTCGGGTGGAACACGCCGTAGTCGTACTCCAGGTAGCTCAAGATCGTGAACAGGCTGGGGCACTTGAACGGGCTCATGCCCAGGTACTTGCTCTGAAAGCTGAAGCTCAGCCGAACCTGCTCGTTGCTGAAATAGCGGGACAAATCCTTGTCTACCGATGCCCACGGCCGCACCAGCGGCAGCATGCGGGCCAGGCTGGGCTTGACGTAGTCCTTCAGGCCCGACCACGGCTGCTGCAGGATCGGCGTGAACGCGTCAAACTTCTGGCGGTTCTCCCGCATGAAGCGCGGGAAGTTCGCCGCGTCGGCCGGCGAGATCCGGGCGATCTCCTCCTGCATCCGCGCCACGTCCGGCGTCGCGCGGATGTCCGCGTGTACGTTCCCCGACGCGTCTTCGAACAGCAGGTGGTACTGCGGGTCCAGCCGCACCATCTCGACTTCGCGGTGCAGGTCGTGCCCGCACATGGCAAAGAGCTCTTCGAGGATCTGCGGGTACAGAAAAAACGTCGGTCCCAGGTCGAACTTGTAGCCAAGCTCGGTCTCGATCGTGGAGGTGCGTCCGCCCACGCGGTCGCGGCGTTCCACCACGGTGACGTCAACGCCCGCGTGAGCCAGCAGCAGGGCGGCGGCAAGGCCGCCGGGACCGGCACCCACGATCGTGACTTGCTTGGACATAGGCGGAGTCTAGGCCCCTGCGAAGTCAGCGACACGACGCACTGGCGGCCGCGCCGGGTGTCCGGGGCGACGCCGCGACGATGAAAATCGCGGCAAGCGTCGCCGGCACCGCCAGCAAAATCAGGACACCCGCCACCACAGCCCCCGCCCAATACCACGCGAACGGCTGCCGGCCTACCGCGGGGGTAAGCACCCACGCGATCACCCACGGCACCAGATTGAACAACGCCGCGAGGGTCTTCGCGGGCGGCCCCGTCCCGACGCGACCCTTCAAGGACAGCGTCAAAAGCGACGAGAAGGCGCCGACGAGTCCGAGCAGGCCCAGGAACACGATGAGCGGATGAGGCGGCCAGTTCACCGGCCGCAGCTGGTGGATCGCGAAGGGAATCGCCACCCCGATCGTGACCGCCGCGATGGCCAACCAGAGACCCAGAAACCCGCGGCGCTGACCACTCACATCGCCTCCCGTCGATTCAACGTCGGCACCCCGGTCCCCTCGAAAATCTCGGCAGCTTGCGTCATCGCGGTCCGGCGGCGGTGGGTGGCGGTGGCGAACCGGAGGGTGTCGTGGTCGGGCTCCACGCGGTCGGCTCGGGCCGCGGCGCCGGGACACCCCGCTGGGTCGGCGCAGTCCGGCACTTTGCGACGCACCCCTTGGCCTCGCAGGAGCCTCTCGTTCTTCGCGCTTCTGCGAGTGACATGGCCCGTTTCTGTTCGACGACGATGACGATGACGATCAGTCTATCTCATTCACGCCGATCACTTCTGCGGAAGCCCGCGCTTCGGCCCGGCCCCCTTCTTCCGGCACGCGTTGGAGCAGTACCTCACGCGTTCCCAGTCGCGGGCCCACTTCTTACGCCACACGAAGGGCCGGCCGCACGCCGCGCACGTCTTGGTCGGCAGGCGGGCCTGACGGTCGTTGCCGCGGCGTGGAGGTTGGGTGCCGGGCATGGGCGATGGATCACGGTGCGAGAGAAGGACGAAGTCGCTTCGGAAGGGGAGGGCGAGGGCTCGGTCGTTCTCCTTCACGACCCGTCTTCCGGTCCACCTGCTTCAGGCAGACGTCTTTGTTCCCGACGCGTCTTGTCGCGATGAATCTTGATTTCTCGCTCTTGATCAATCCCCCACAGCTTCCGCGCCTCGCCCTCCAGGGCCCGCAGCATCCGCGGAAAAATCTGCCCGTGGGCCGGCAGCAGCAGATACCAGTACAGCGTGCCGGGCAGGCCGCGGGGCTCGAACAGCGCGCTTTGCCGCAGCAGGGTCTTGCCGCCGCGTGGCTCGACCTCCCACTGCAGCCACGCCAGACCCGGAAGCTTCATCTCGGCCCGCAGCCGCAGCAGGCCGGGCAAGGCGTCGGGGTCGCCGGCGCGGGGGGCGCGCACTTGCTCCACCCGCCAGAAGTCAAGCGCGTCGCCCTCGCGCAGGTCGGTGGGGTGGCGTCGGCCGCGTCGCAGGCCCGGGCCGCCGATCATGCGGTCGAAAACGCCGCGCAGCCACCACGCCCAGCCGAAGGTGTAATACCCGCGGGTGCCTCCGATCGAGCAGACCGCTCTGAACACGTACTCCGCCGGCACGTCGGTCGAGGTGTTGCGCTGATCGCGGGCCAGGCCCTCACGGTCCTCGATCACCCGCTCGACGTCGGCGTCCACCGGCGCGTCGCTCCAACGCGTTTCCACCGCGCCCGACCGGATCTTGGACAGGGCCAGCCGCACGGCCTCGTCGTAGGCGATCGGTTCGATGTCCGGGAACAACGCCCGCGACCTTGCCGGGTCGGCGACCAGGTCCTGGGTGACCCCCGCGACCAGCGGCACGGCCAGCGCGTTGGGGATCGGCGTCACCAGCCCCACCCACCGCGCCGCGAGCCTGGGCGCAAGAAAGGGCGTGGCCACGATCAGACGCCACAGGCCGCGGGCCTCGGCCACGCCCAGCATCATCTGCTTGAAGGTCAGCACCTCGCCGCCGATGTCCACCACACCCTGGGGCCCGGCGTCCAACGCGGCCGACAGGTACGACAGCACGTCCCGCACCGCGATCGGCTGCACGCGGGTGTAGATCCAACGCGGGGTGACCATCACCGGCAGGCGTTCGGTGAGGTAGCGCACCATCTCGAAGCTGGCCGATCCCGAGCCGATGATCGGTCCGGCCCGGAACTCGGTGACTCGGCCGGGCATGCCGTCGGCCAGCACGCGGCCGGTCTCGGCCCGGCTCTTGAGGTGGTCGCTGTGGACCTTCTCCTGTTCAGGCATAAGCCCGCCGAGGTAAACCACATGCATCGGGCCCGCCCCCCCACCCTGACGCGCCGCGTCACACGCCGCCACGAAGTTCCCCGCCGCCCGCCGGTCGCGGGCGGCGAAGCCGTCACCGCCGTACATGCTGTGCACCAGGTAGTACGCCGCGTCCACGCCGGTCACGGCCGGGCCCAGGGTCAGGGGCTTGAGCAGGTCGCCGCGGACCACCTCGACGTCCCGCTCCCACGGCCGTCCGCGGATCGGATCGGTGTCGCGGACCAGCACGCGGACGGTATGCCCGGCTTCGAGCAGCCGCGGGATCAGCCGGCCGCCGATGTATCCTGTCGCGCCGGTGACCAGAACTCGCATGCCCGACCATAGCCGCCGCCGGGCCGGCCGGCCCGAGCCCGCTTCAGATCAACCCATGACACTGCCCACCGTCCACGTCACCGGCTCCCTCACCCTGCAGATCGGCGACGACACCGCCACGCTCTTGGGCACCGGCAACGCGGTGCGGGTGGACGTCGCCAGCCTCGAATCGCTGCAACGCCTGCTGCAGGAAGCCCGCCGCCTCGAAGCCGCCGCGCCGCGGGCCCGGGGGACCGGCCCTTCGGCCATCCGCAGTCAGCTCAACGGCACCGCGGAGGTGCTGGACCAGACCGGCCTCGCGGCGGAGGTCCGCATCGCCGACGAGCCGGTCGTCCGCCTGGGCCGCGGCGTCGAGCGCGGCATGTTTGAGCGCATGCTGTCGCTGAAGAAGATCGACGTGCGCGGCAAGGGGATCCTCGGGTCGCTGCTGAAGGGGTAAGAAGGAAGTGGTCAGGGGGCCGGGTGGCTGAGCGGAGAACAAATCCGGCCGGGACGTCTGGGGCGGACGCGGACAGACGTCAGCAGGTGACCTGATCGACCCACGCCTCCGCCGCCGCGAAGATCCGGGACTTCCGCTCTCCGTCCAGCCGGTCCAGGCCCCGCGGCATCATGCTCAGACGATAGTTGCTTTCAAAGAACGCGCGGTTGCGATCCACGAATCCCCAGTACAGCCCGTCCACCACGTCGCACCACGGCTCGCCCTTCTTGTAGCAATCGCTCATCTTGATCAGGTAGTTGCTGCCGCAGATGTACGGCTTGGTCGCGAAGATGCCGCCGTCACTGAAGATGCCCATGCCGTAGACGTTGGGCCCCATGACCCAGTCGCTGCTGTCGACGAACATCTCCATGAACCAGCGGTGGGCCTCGTGCGGGTGGACCTGAGCGAGCGTGAGCAGGTTACCCATCACCATCAGCCGCTCGATGTGGTGCTGCCAGCCCAGGTCGCGGGCCTTGGCGACCGCGTCGTCCAGCGGGGGCAGCCCGGTGGTGCCGGAAAACCAGCAGTCCTTCAGCCTGTTCCGGTGGCCGAAAAAGTTCCTCGACGACTGCTCCTCGTCGAAGCGGTGGTACACCCCGCGCACAAACTCGCGCCAGCCGATGACCTGCCGCACGAAGCCTTCGAGGCAGTTCATCGGCACGCCGTGTTCGCGGGCGTGGTCCACCGCGCGTTCCACGATCTCGGCGGGCGTGATCAGGCCCAGATTCATCGTCGGGCTCAGCACGCTGTGAAACAGCACCGGGTCGCGGTGACTCATCGCGTCTTCGTACGGCCCGAACAACGCAAAGCGTTCCTCCAGAAACGCCCGCAGCCACGCCAGGGCCTGCCGCCGGGTGGTGGGCAGCCAGAACCCGCCGTCGTCGGGCAGCGTGCCGGGGTGGTCGTCGAAGTGCTCCGCAATCACCGCCCGCACGTCGGCCACGTGCGGCGTCGGCGTCGCCCACGCGGTCTGCGGCACCGCCTGCTTCTTCGGAAGCTTCTTGCGGTTGTCGTGGTCGAAGCTCCACCGCCCACCTTCCGGCTCGTCTCCGTCCATCAGCACGTTCAGCCGTCGGCGCTGACGCTCGTAAAACTTCGCCATGAAGGGCTTGTCGTTCGCGTCGTCCAGGTAGGCCTCGAACTCCTCCCGCGGCGTGACGAACATGGGGCTGGGCAGGAACTCCAGCTCCAGCCCCTGCGCGTCGGCGAAGTCGTACATCCGCTTTTCAAAGAAGTGGTCCTCGACCTCCCACATCACCATCCGCTTGAAGCCACCCCGCTCCGCACAGAAGCGTTCGAGCTTCGTCTCGTACGACGTCAGCAGCTCCGCCCCGTGCTGGTCCTCGAACCGCACGTAGTGCAGGTCGGCGTCGCGTTCCCGCAACTCGTCGGCGTAGCCGCGCATCGCCGCCAAAAACAGAAGGATCTTCTGCCGGTGGTGCCGCACGTACGTGCACAGCCCCCGGTCCTCGGCCATGAAGAAGGCGGCCGAGTCGAGGTGGTCGCCGAGCTCGGCCGGCGGGAACAGCTGGTTGCCCAGCACGACAAACAGCGTGTCCGCGGAGTTCTTCGGCATGGCCGACGTTAGGCGTGGGCGGTCGCCCGCGGCACGGTGGGTCCGGCGGCCCTTGACCCACCCTACGAAAACCGCCAAACCCCCGGCGCGCGAGGCGGGCGCAGCCCGCGGCGGACGAGAAGGCGGGCACGTGTTCCGGCTTTGCGGAACGGGTGCCCGGCGCCCAGCCGCCATCGCGGCGAAGCCGCGGCGGCCAAAGATTGGCCTGCGGCCGCCGCAGGTCGAGCCTTTGGCCGCCCCGAAGCCCCGCGGCCGCGGCTTTTCTTTCCGCTAGAATCACCCCACGATGCTCCGCAAGTTCCTCCAGTCCAAGATCCACCGCGCCACCGTCACCCGGTGCAACCTCGATTACGTCGGCTCGGTCACCATCGACGCGGACCTGCTGCGCGCCGCCGGCATGCGGCCCAACGAGGCCGTGGTGGTGCTGGACCTCGACAACGGGGCCCGGTTCGAGACCTACGTCATCGTGGGTGAGGCCGGCTCGGGGGAGATCGGCATCAACGGCGCCGCGGCCCACCTCACCGCGGTGGGGCACAAGGTCATCCTGCTGACCTACGCTCAGCTGACGCAGTTCGAAGCGCCGCGTCACGAAGCCACCGTGGTGATCGCCACGGACGACAACCGGGTGGGCGAGGTCCTCCGCTACCCCAGCGTGCTGCCGGATACCGCACCCGACCCAGCCGCTCCCCTGTCGCCGGACACCGTCCCCGCCACGGCCGAGGCCTGAGCCATGCAGTGCAACATCGACGCCCGTGGCCAGGCGATCCGCCTGCAGATCGGCCTCCTGAGCCTTGCCGCCGCCGCGGTGCTCGCCGTGCTCTGCCTGACCGGCGTGCTGGGCTCCGCGTGGTGGTGGGCCGCCGTCGCCGGCGCCGCGGGCGGCGGCGCGTTCGGGGTGTTCGAGGCCCGCGCGGGCTGGTGTGCGGTCCGCGCACTGGGTATCAAGACCCCTTTTTAAACCGCGATGTCGCACTTACCGCTCAGCGCGCCGGTTCGATCCGCCGAAAGCACCCCCGATGACGCTCCCCCCCGACCCGGTGTTTGATGCGCTGCCCCTTCCGGCGGCCCGGGTCGGTGGCCACGGGACCGTGCTCGCGCTCAATCCCGCCTGGCGGGCCCAACGCCCCTGGGCCATCGACCAAACGGGTGTGCGACTGGGCGACGTGTGCCCGCGGCTCGCCCCTCTGGGTGACGCGGTCGGCGAGGCCGACGGCCCACCCCAGACCCAGGAGGCGCAGGAGTCCGTGCCTTCCGGACCCAGCACGCCGCTACGCTATTGGCGGCTTTGGCTCAGCCCCATCGACACAGAAACCGCCCTGCTGATCGCAGAGGACGTCTCGGAGGCTCACGCCACCGCCCATCGGCTGGAGGCCGTCATCCAGGATCAGACCGAGCTGATCTGCCGTTTCAACCCCGACACCACGCTGACCTTCGTCAACGATGCCTACTGCACGTTCTTCGGCAGCACCCCCGAGCAGCTCCTGGGACGGCGGTTCCTGGAGCTCGTACCCGAAGAGCACTGGCCGGTAATTCAGAATCGGCTGTCGGAGCTGACGCCCAATCAGCGTACGGCCGAGTACGAGCACATGGCAATGCGTCCCGACGGCACCCACGGGTGGCACGCATGGAGCGACCGGGGGTTTTTCGACCACCGGGGGCGGGTGACCGAGTTTCAGTCGGTGGGACGTGACATCACGGCTCAGAAACGCATCGAGGCCGAACTTCGGGCCCGCCGGCAGGAAACGCAGCTGATCCTCGACAGCATCCCCGCCCTGGTCTGGTTCAAAGACCGCGAAGGCCACATCCTGCGGCTGAACCAGCAGGCCGCCGATCTGGTCGGCCTGCCCCCCGCCGAAATCGAAGGCCGGCATACGCGTGACTTCTTCCCCGAGCACGCCAGCCAGTACCAGGTCGACGACGACGCGGTGTTCGCGTCTGGCCTCCCCCGCAGCGGCATCGTCGAGCCCATCGTGGACGGCCGCGGCCGGGCCCGGTGGTACCGCACTGACAAGGTGCCACTGAAGGTCGGCGGTGGGGCCTTCGACCGGATCCTCGCGTTGTCGATCGACGTGACCGACCTTGTCCGCGCCGAAGAACGCATCCGCGACAGCGAGTCCCGCTTCCGCGGGCTGTTCAACCGCGTGCCCGCGGCCGTGCTGGAGTACGACCTGTCGGGGCCCGCGGCGCTGGTTCACGACCTCAAAGCCACGGGGCTGCGCGACCCCCAGACCCACCTGGAACAGAACCCCGCCACCGTGCGTGAAGCCAACCGGCGTATCCTGATCCGCGGGATGAATCAGGCCCTGCTGGACCTGTTTGAGGCCTCCGACAACCACCAGATCAGCGAGGTGTTTCGCCGCGGCGGACTGGGCGACGCCCAGGAGATTGGTCGGCAGATCCTGTCCGCCCTGTGGCACGGCACGTCCAGCGTGAAGTTTGAAACCAACGGATTCACCCGCACCGGGCGGCCGCTCGACCTGCTCTTCCGCATGGACCTGCCGCATGACGTAGAGGACCACCTGGATCCCACGCGGGCCCTGATCAGCCTTACCGACCTCACCGAACGCACTCGGCGCATCTTTGACGAGGCCCGGGTGGAGCAAGCAGCCGAGGAACGCCGTGACCTGGGCCACGAGCTGCACGACCGCCTGGGCCAGCAGCTGACCGGGTTGAATATGCTGTCTGCGACGCTGCACCGCCGCATGGCCGCCCGCGGCCTGCCCGAAGCCGATGACGTCGCCGAACTGGGCACGCTCATCAAAGAAGCCAATCTGGAAGTACGACGCATTATCAGCGGTCTCACGCCCGAAACCATCACCGCCGCCGACCTCAACACCGCCCTCAACGGGCTGCGCCAGAATCTGGAACGCACCCACGGGGTGTCGGTCGTGCTGCGGTCTGAACCGCCCCCCTTTGGGCTGACCGACGAGCAGGCCAACCACCTGCTGATGATCGCCGGCGAGGCCTCCCACAACGCCGCAAAACATGGCGATCCGCAAACCATCCACCTGACGCTCCTCCCCCAGGGTGACCAAATCGTGCTGGAGATCGTCGACGACGGCGTCGGACAGAGCGCCGCCGTCTCGGCCGGGAAGAACCCCGCGACCCACGACCCACGGCGGTTTTCCCGGGACCACCCCGACCCATTGCCCGGCGCCGTCCCGATGGGCGGGCGTGGGATGCATATAATGCGGTACCGGGCCCGGCAGATCGGCGCTACCATCGAGTTCCTCTCCGCGCCCGGCGAAGGAACCACCGTACGCTGTGTCTTGCCCATGCAGACCACGAAGCAGTCACCGGCCACCCCGCCCCGCCTGTCCTGAGAATTAACTTGAGTGCTGAACACGCCAACCCCGCCCGCATCCTGATCATCGACGACCACCCCATCGTGCGGCGTGGGCTCGCCGGGCTCATCAACGAGGCCGACGACCTGACCGTCTGCGGCGAGGCCGACAGCCTGACCCAGGGGCTGACCCAGCTGCGCGAGCTCAAGCCCAGCCTGGCCCTGGTCGACCTCTCGCTGGGCGACGGCCACGGCCTGGAGCTCATCAAGCAGGCCCGCGCCGAAGGCCTCACCACCCGCCTGCTGGTGGTCTCCATGATGGACGAATCCCTCTACGCCGACCGCGTGCTGCGGGCCGGGGCCGAGGGCTACCTGCGTAAAGAAGAAGCCACCGACAACATCGTCACCGCCATCCGCGAGGTGCTGATCGGCAAGGTCTACCTCAGCGCCACCGCCACCGCGCGGGTGCTGAACCAGGTCGCCACCAAAGACGGCGTAGAGAAGACGCCCATCGAGACGCTGTCGGACCGCGAATTAGAAGTGTTCGAGCTCTTGGGCAGCGGGCTTTCGAGCCGAGAAATCGCCGAGCGGCTGGAGCTGAGTGTCAAGACGGTGGAGACCTACCGCGAAAAGATCAAGGCCAAGCTGAGCCTGAAGAACGGCACCGAGCTCACCCGCCACGCCATCCACTTCGTGATGGAACGGGCTACGGACGAATAGGAATCTCGGCGGGCGTCGCTGAGCGAGAGCTGGCTTAACCTGTGGTTGACTGACGTTTCTTCCGTCATTCCCGCGCAGGCGGGAATCCAGTTGCCCGCGGCTTGAACCCGCCGACGCATAAGGGCCACCGTCATCGCAGGTCCGGGCCCGAACGGTTCCTCGGCCACAGAATCTCTCTTCGACCGCGCACGCCGCCGACCGGTTGCCAAGGCATCGCTGCGCGAACCACGGAGTGCACGGAGTTGAGGTTCGCCCGCGAGCGGCGCCGTGGTCTTTTGCCTGCGCTTTTGCCACGACCGCCGCCGCGGCGCGGAGGCCACGGAGGAAGGCAGCCGACGCACGCGGTCGGGAGGGCCGGCGTAGAGGCAAGACGTTCGGGTCCCATCGGTTTTCTCTCTCCCAACCGCTTGCGTGCCTTCCTCCGTGCCCTCCGCGCCTGGGCTTGGGACGTGCAGAAGACGGGGCGAAAAGACCACGGCAACAATCGCGGGCCGGGCTCAACTCCGTGACCTCCGTGGTTCGCGCAGCGATGCCTCGGGGTTGTGCGGCCGGCCGCCACGCACACACGCGTAGCCCCCGTGAAAACCGGCTCGGCAAGACGCGCTGCCAACAGGAACACCGATGCACTTCTCAGCGATACAGCAACGTTCTTTCTGTAAATTCCCTTCTCGACCAGCAAGCAGGGTGGGTCAAGGCTCGGCGGACCCACCGTTGACCGACGTCGCGGGGCCTTCGGCGTCGGGTTTCAAGCAGGTGTAGGCCGCGGCACGGTGGGTCCGGCGGCCCTTGACCCACCCTACAAAATCCGCTCGTCGGCGGCGGGCGGTAACGGCGTCCCCGGTGCGGCCGGCAGCGGCGTGCCGTTCCACGCCCAGTTGGCCAGATTCTTGATGTCCTGCAACACCAGCACCAGGAGGCCACGGAGGAAGGCAGCCGACGCACGCGGTCGGGAGGGCCGGCGTGGAGGCAAGACGTTCGGGTCCCACCGGTTTTCTCTCTCCCAACCGCTTGCGTGCCTTCCTCCGTGCCCTCCGCGCCTGGGCTTGGGACGTGCAGAAGACGGGGCGAAAAGACCACCGCAACAATCGCGGGCCGGGCTCAACTCCGTGACCTCCGTGGTTCGCGTAGCGATGCCTTGGGGTTGTGCGGCCGGCCGCCACGCACACACGCGTAGCCCCCGTGAGAATCGGTTCGGCAAGACGCGCTGCCAACAGGAACACCGATGCACTTCTCAGCGATACAGCAACGTTCTTTCTGTAAATTCCCTTCTCGACCAGCAAGTAGGGTGGGTCAAGGCTCGGCGGACCCACCGTTGACCGACGTCGCGGGGCCTTCGGCGTCGGGTTTCAAGCAGGTGTAGGCCGCGGCACGGTGGGTCCGGCGGCCCTTGACCCACCCTACAAAATCCGCTCGTCGGCGGCGGGCGGTAACGGCGTCCCCGGTGCGGCCGGCAGCGGCGTGCCGTTCCACGCCCAGTTGGCCAGATTCTTGATGTCCTGCAACACCAGCACCAGGAGGCCACGGAGGAAGGCAGCCGACGCACGCGGTCGGGAGGGCCGGCGTGGAGGCGAGACGTTCGGGTTCCATCGGTTTTCTCTCTCCCAACCGCTTGCGTGCCTTCCTCCGTGCCCTCCGCGCCTGGGCTTGGGACGTGCAGAAGACGGGGCGAAAAGACCACGGCAACAATCGCGGGCCGGGCTCAACTCCGTGACCTCCGTGGTTCGCGCAGCGATGCCTCGGGGTTGTGCGGCCGGCCGCCACGCACACACGCGTAGCCCCCGTGAAAACCGGCTCGGCAAGACGCGCTGCCAACAGGAACACCGATGCACTTCTCAGCGATACAGCAACGTTCTTTCTGTAAATTCCCTTCTCGACCAGCAAGCAGGGTGGGTCAAGGCTCGGCGGACCCACCGTTGACCGACGTCGCGGGGCCTTCGGCGTCGGGTTTCAAGCAGGTGTAGGCCGCGGCACGGTGGGTCCGGCGGCCCTTGACCCACCCTACAAAATCCGCTCGTCGGCGGCGGGCGGTAACGGCGTCCCCGGTGCCGGCGGCAGCGGCGTGCCGTTCCACGCCCAGTTGGCCAGATTCTTGATGTCCTGCAACACCAGCACCAGACACGGCAGGGTCAGCAGGATCAAAAACGTCGCGGACAGCAGGCCCATCGCGATGGAGATGCCCATCGGGATCAGGAACTTGGCCTGGAAGCTCTGCTCCAGGATCAGCGGCATCAGGCCCAGCACGGTGGTGATGGTGGTGAGCAGGATCGGACGCAGGCGGTCGCGGCCGGCATCAAGTAACGCGTCGTAGTGCGACCGCCCCTCGCGCCGTCGCAGGTTGTAGAACTCGATCAGGATCAGGCTGTCGTTCACCACGATGCCCGCCAGCGCGACCATGCCGATCAGGCTCAGGAAGGTGAGGTCGTAGCCCAGGGCCAGGTGGCCCAGCACCACGCCGACCAGCGAGAAGGGGATGATCGACATGACCAGCAGCGGCTGCAGGTAGCTGCCAAAGAGCCAGGCCAGGATCACGTAAATCATGAGGCAGGCGGCGAGCATGCCCAGCGGCAGGCTGGCGAAGGCGTCGCCCATCTGCTCCTGCCGGCCGGCGTAGGCGATCTGCACGCGGGGGTGCGCGGCCCGCACCCGGTCCAGCGGGCTGACGCCGTCGTCGCCCGGGGTGTCGAGCGCGCCGCTGATGGCTTCGGGGCTCACGTCCGGGAGCGTGTCGGCGGTCACGGTGACGCTGCGCTGACGGTCCACCCGCCGGATGGTGGCGTAGGTGGTGGCGGCTTCGAAGTCGGCGACCTCGGACAGCGGGACCGACACGCCGGACGGCGTGACGACCCACAGCCGCTCGATGGCGTCCAGGTCGCGGCGGGTGTCGCCGTCCAGCCGCACGCGGACGTCGATGTCTTCGCGGCGATCGGCCCAGGTGTGGGCCTCGATGCCGAACAGCGCGGCCCGCACCTGGGCGGCGATGTCGGCGGGCGTGAGGCCCACGGCCGCGGCGTCGGCCACCCGCGGGACGATGCGGCGCTCGGCCTGGCCCAGGTCGTTGTCGTCGGCGACGTCGACCACGCCCTGCAGGGCCGTCAGCGCAGCCTTGACGTCACGCACGGCGGCGTTGATGCGCTGCGGATCGGCCCCGCGCACGCGGAGGGTGATCGCGGCGCCGCCGGGGCCTCCGCTGATCTCGCTGAAGCCGATGCGGTCGATGCCGACCAGCTTGCCTTCAAGGCTTTCGCGGATCGACGCGAGCACGCGCGACGACTCGCGGTCGCGTTGCTCGACGGGCTGCAGCTCCAGAAACATCTGCGCCACGTGCGTGGCAGCGGCCTCGGACTGGCCGGTGTCGATGTTGGCCCGCTGGCCCACCACCGAGCCGACGCTGTCGATCTCGCCCTCGGCAAAGGCGGCGTCTTCCACGACGCGGACCAGCCGTTCGGTGACTTCGAGCGGCGTGCCGATGGGCATCCGCAGGTCGACCATCACGGTCTCGGCGTCGTTGTTGGGCAGGAACTCGAAGCCCACGCGACCGCCCAGAAACAGGCCGGTGACGGCGATGAAGGCGGCGGCGGTGAGCGCGAGCGTGACGTACCGTGCCCGCAACGCCAGGCCCAGCAGCCGCGCATAGGCGGGCACCAGGCGCCCCATCACCCAGTGGTCCCGGGTGGCTTCGAAGCGGGCCACCGCGCGGGTCATCCGCCCGTGGCCCTGCCCCGCCCGCGCGGCCCGATCGCGGGCGGCGTCGCGCCGCAGCAGGCTGTGGCCCAGGTGCCCGGGCAGGATGAACAGCGACTCGATCAGCGACATCAGGAGCGCGCAGGCCACGACGATCGGCAGCGCGCCCAGCAGGTCGCCGATCTGCCCCTTGATGAAGCTCAGCGGCGCAAAGGCGACCACGCTGGTCATCACCGTGGCGACGACCGGCCAGCCGACCTGCGCGGTGCCGTGTACCGCGGCGTCGAAGGCGCTCTCGCCGCGGTCGTGGCGGGCCTGGATGTTCTCGGCCACGACGATCGCGTCGTCGACCAAGAGCCCCAGCACGACGATCAGGCCGAACATCGTCAAGAGGTTGAGCGTGACGTCGAGCACCGACATGAGCACCAGCGTGCCCAGCAGCGCGAGCCCGAGGCCCACGCCCACCCACAGCGCGACCCGCCAGTTGAGGAAGATCAGCAGCGTGCCAAAGACCAGGACGCCGCCGTAGGCCGCGTTGCGGACCAAAAGGTCCAGCCGGCCCTCGACGAACCGGGCCAGGTCGCTGGTGTCCTGGATCGATGCCCCGGGCGGCAGCGGGGTCGGCGAGTTCTGCCCCAGTTCCCACGCCTCACGCATCGCGGCCCCGCCGCCCACGAAGGCCTCGCCCCGGCGGCCGGCGACGTACCGCCGCACCCGGTTCGCCATGTCGACGATGTCCTGTGCCCCGACCTTGAACACGGTCAGCACCGCGGCGGGCTGGCGGTTGAAACGGTTGACCACACGGTCTTCCACGAAGCCCGCGGTGACGGTGGCGACGTCACCCACCGTCAGCAGGCGGCCGTCGGCGTCGGAGCGCAGCACGATGCCGCGGACCGCCGCGGCGCGTTCGGGCACGCCGACGGTGCGCACCTTCACGTTGCCCGCCGCGCCCTTCACCGTGCCGCCGGGCGTCTCGGTCATCGCGTGGCGCACCGACTGCGCCACCCCCGGCAGGCTCAGCCCGTGGGCCGCCAGGGCCTCGCGCCGAACCTCGACCGACAGCTCGTAGTCGCGGACGCCGTCGATCAGCACCTCGCCCATGCCCGGCAGGCTCTGCAGGTCGTCACGCACCCCGCGGATCAGGTCCTTCATCACCGCCTCGTCCAGCGGCCCGAACACGGCCACGCGGATGACCGGCAGGCGCGGCTCGACCAGCTGCACCGTGATCTCTTCCGCCTCGGCGGGCAGGTCGCGCAGCGCGTCCACGGCGCGCTCGACCTCGTCCAGGGCGTCCTGCGACCCCACGCCCTCGCGGAACTTGATGTTGATCGCCCCGCCGCCCTCGGCCAGGGTGGTGTTCAGCTCGTCGATCTCGTCGAGGTCGACCAGCGCGTTCTCGACCTTGATCGCCAGCGCGTCCTCGACCTCGTCGGGGGTGGCCCCGGGGTAGGGCATGCTCAGCGACGCGACGTCGGGGTCGCTCTCGGGGAAGAACTCGCGCCGCAGGCCCAGCGCGGCGACGATGCCCGCGATCAGGATCGCGGCCATGATGAGGTTCACCGGCACCGGGTTGCGGATCCCGAACTGGGCGGGGCTCACTCGTCCGCCTCCACACGCGTCGCGCCGTCGTTCGCCGGGGGGAGCGGGGGCCCGGCCGGCAAACCGTCGGCCGCGACGGCGTCCACCACCTCGGTGCCGTCGGGCAGGCGGTTGGCCGCGTCGATCAGCACCCGGTCACCGGGTTGCAGCACGTCGTCGATCACCGCCCACTGGTCGTCGGGCACGCCGAGTTCGGGTCGCGGCCCGCTCAGGAAGTAGTCCACCTCGGCCGCGCGGCTGGCCAGCCGGCCGCCCTGCACCACCTGCAGGCGCCCCTCACGCAGGGCGCGCCGCGGGACCACCCAGCGCGGCTCCCGGTCGTGGGTCTGCACGCGGGCGTCCAGAAAAACCCCCGGCGGCGGGGGCGGGGTGCCGTCGGCGCCCCGCGTGACCTCGGCGTACACGGTCAGCGTGCGGGTCGCCGCGTCCTGCTCGGGGGCCACCCGGACCACGGCGCTCGTCCACCGCGGACGCACCGGACTCAACGACGTCGCGCCGGCGGATCGCAGGGTCACGGCGTCGCCCACGGCCACCGAGCCGGCGGCCGCGGCGGGCAGCGCCACGGGCACCTCGACCCGGTCAAGGGCCACCACCCGTGCCACACGCTGCCCCGGGGCCACGCTCTCGCCCACCTCCACGTCGATCGCCTGCACGACGCCCGCGAGCGGGCTGGTGATGGACGTGCGCTGGCGGTCGAGTTCGGCCAGCTGTTCTTGGGCCAGCTGCCCGGCCTTCTGCGCCTCCAGCTGCCGGCGGCGCGGGCCGATCAGATCGGTCGCCTGCCGCGTGGCCAGCTGCGAACGCTGGGCCGCGATCAGGATCCGCCGCGCGGCGTCCACGTCCTGCCCGGTGGTCACCCCCCGGTCGTTCAACCGGGTCTGCCGGTCGAACTCGGTGCGGGCCATCGCCACGTCGCCGTCGTCCAGGGCCGTCTGCTCGTTCAGCCGCTTCTGTTCAACGTTCAACTGGGCCAGCGACGCGTCGATCTCGCGGATGCGCTGACGTGCCACCTCGGCCCCCCGCAGGAAGTCCTCCTGATCCAGCAGCACCAGAGGCTGGCCGATCGTCACCGCGTCACCCGGGCGGACGGGCGGTTCTGGCCCGACCACCACCGCCGTGACCCGGGCGGGCACGTCGGCCGAGTGCAGGGCCCGGGCCGTGCCGCGCCCGGTCCACTGCCGCGCCACCGCCGCCCGCTGCGCCGCGAAGGTCTGCACCACCGGCCGCACCGACTCGGGCGGCCGCGACGCGACCCGCGGACGCGAGGCGTAGAGCAGCCCCGCCACCGCCCCCGCGGCCGCCAGCAGCACCGCGACGACGACCAGCCGCCGCAGCAGCACCGCGAGCCACGAACCCGACCCCCCGCCCGCCGGCGCCGGTGACGCTGGAACGGAGGCCGCGCCGGCGTCGGGGGCGGAATCGGCGTCGCCGGCCGGATCCGGGGTCGGGTCATCACGGTGCATGAAGGCGGCCGGGTTGCGGGATCAAGCGGGCGGGCGACGGGGTCACGTCAGGAGAGACAGGCATGGTAGACGCCTCCCGGATCCGTTTTGGGGTGGGTCAGACCGGCCCGGCTGGGGCAAACCCGAAGACCCGAAGGGCGTGCCGGGACGTACAGTCCGCTGCCGCTCGGTCTGATTACGTTTCACCACCATCGCCCATGTCCGATCTCGACCACTATCACCGGCAGCGTGTCAACGTATCGGACCCGCTGTCCGCCTGCCCCGAGCCGCGGCTGGTCGCACGGCCCGACACCGCCGAGGCCGGGCCGTTCGCCGACCGCGTGGACGAGCTCATCGCCGGCGACGCATTCCCCGCCGACGCCCGGGTGCTCGACTACGGCTGCGGCACCGGCCAGGCAACCGACCGGCTGGCGGGCGTGCTCGGCGGGCGGGCGCTGGGCGTCGATCCGTCGCTGCCACTCATCCGCGAGGCGACGGCCACCGAGCGGACGCAGTTTGCCCACGCGCCCAACGGCGTGGTGCCCGCCGGGCGACACCGGTTCGACGTCGTGTATGTCTCGCTGGTGCTCGGCGGGCTGCGCGGCCAGAACCTGGACCGGGCCGTCGCCGAGCTGCACCGGGTGCTCAGGCCCGGCGGCCTGCTGGTCCTGATTGAGGCCACCGGCGACCAGGCCGACGGGCCACGCTGGACGCGCCGCCCCGACGACGCCTACCGCGCGCTGTTCCCGCGGGTGGCGCTGAAGACCGTCGACCGGTTCGACCGCGGCGGCGACCACCTCACGCTGCTGGCGGGGCGTTGCGCGGCCCAACCGGGTTGACCACGGATTGGCGACTCGGCGCACCCAAAAGTCTTATCCAAAATCAGTTTCGGCGGGGCCGTTCCTCCAGCAGCGTCGGCGGCGGGTTATTCCTTGCTGCCACCGGCGACTATCGGCTTTGCCGCCGAATCGACGTCGAAGCATCCAAAGCTGGTGGAGGTGGGGCCTCGGACCCCATGCCGCGAGCCTTTGGACTTGCTTGGGTGTCGCCGGGCCTTTGAGCCGCAGGCGACGGTGGACAGGACGCGTGTTCCACGTCGCGATTCGCCTGCACTGGCAACGAAGACACGGCGCCCGCTCCGCGAGAGCCAGTCGGCTGGCGGAACGGATGTCCGGGGTTGTCAGACGCCCGCGGCTTTAGTCTTTCAACGAAGCACGCGTCGCCTTCGTCGCCCGGGTTCGCGGAGTGGGCGCCGTGTCTTGGTCGCAAGGGACAGACGGTCGCTCGCACAGGAACGCGGGGGGCGTCGGCTTCAAGCACCCGCGTCGCGGGCGGGCACCGCCGACAAGTCCAAAGCCCCGCCCCACGGCCCGGGGTCAAACCGCGGACCAAGCCCCGCCTTGGGTTTTCGACAGGGTTCGCGTTGATTGGTCATGCAAAGCCTTGGGCGTGGCCAAGCCGCGTGCGGCGGGGTCTTACTCCAGCGGAATGACCCCGTCGAAACTGAGTGGGGTTCCGAATCGTTCCGGGGTCCGGCATCGGGGGTGAGGGAGGAGCCTCGCTCCAGATTGAATTGTGATTCGTGGTTCGAACCTGATTCTTGCGCCATCGCCGCCGATTAGTCCGGCGCCACGCCCGCCGCGGGCGCCAGCCGCGCCCGCGCCTCGACGGCGTCGCGGATCGCCTCGTGCGGCGTGCGTGCCCGCGCGGTGAGGTGGCCCATCTTGCGGCCCGGCCGGGCCCGGGCCTTGCCGTAGAGGTGCAGCCGCAGGTCGGTGTCCGCGGCGTGCGTGCCCAGCGTGGCCCAGGCGGGCTCGCCGGCACCCGGCCACAGGTCGCCCAGCAGGTTGGCCATCGCCGCGGGGCCCCGCGGGCCCGGCTCCGCCGGAGTCATCCCGCACACGGTCCGCACCTGCTGCTCGAACTGGCTCACCCCGTAGGCGTCGATCGTCAGGTGCCCCGAGTTGTGCGGCCGCGGGGCCAGCTCGTTCACCAGCATGCGGCCGCCGCCCGCCACGCCCGATCCGCCGATCGCGTCGGACCGCAGCTGAAAGAACTCCACGCACAACACCCCCACCACGCCCAGACCCTCCATCACGGTGCGGGTGATCGCGGTCGCCGCGTCCTCGACCTCCTGCGCCGCGCCCGACGGCACCACCGAGACGTCCAGGATGTGGTTGCGGTGGGTGTTGGCGATCGGGCCGTAGCACGCCGTTGTCCCGTCCACCCCGCGCGCGGCGACCACGCTGACCTCCTGCTCAAAGTCCACGAAGGCTTCCAGGATACAGGGCACCCGTCCCAGGTCCTCCCACGCGTAAGTCACGTCGGCCGCCGACCGCAGCACCCGCTGCCCCTTGCCGTCGTAACCCCCGCCAGCGGTCTTGAGTACGGCCGGGCAGCCCAGATCCGCCACCGCGGCCTCCAGTTCGGTCAGGCTTGTCACCGGCGCGAAGGGCCCCACCGGCACCCCCAGATCCTGCAGCGTCTTCTTCTCGCGCACCCGGTCCTGCGCGACCGCCAGCACCTGCTGCCCGGGCCGCACCGGCGCGTGCGCCGCGCACGCCGCCGCGCACGCCGCGGGCACGTTCTCGAACTCGTAGGTCACCGCCGCCACCGACGCCGCGAACCTCGCCACCGCCTCAAGGTCGCCATAGTCCGCCGCGGTGTGCACGTCGGCCACCTGCCCCGCCGGCCCGTCCGCGTCGGGGCTCAGCACGTGCACCCGGTAGCCCAGGGCGTGCGCCGCGTCGGTGAACATCCGCCCCAGCTGCCCGCCGCCGAGCATGCCCAGGGTCGCGCCGGCTTCGATAATGGGGGTGTCGCTCACGCGGGACAGGGTACCGCGGAGCAGCGCGCCGCCCCACGGCCCGGGCTTCAGGGGCCTGCCGTCCCCTCCCGGCTTCGCCGGGACTTCAAAATAAGCCGCTTTGGGAAAAGGCGACGCGCCAGACGGGGTCAACTCTGCCCGGTAGAAAACCCCCTCGGAGCGTAAGGACCGCGGGGGGGCGGGCCCTTCCGCGTTTAACGAGCCGCGACCGTCAGGGAGCGGACCCTGAGGTCAACGCCAGTTTTTTGTCGACGACAAGCCGCGGGTCCGCTTCCTGACGGGCGCGGCTCGTCGAACGCAGCAGGCTTTTTCCAGAGCAAGTCGGACCCTGGAGCCTGGGCCTTGGTCCGCCCGAAAAAAAACCGCCGACGCTTCGCGTCGGCGGTTCGAACCATCGGGCCTGCGGGCCGATTCACTTGCTGAGGTTCTGCAGCGCGTTGCCGGCTTCCTTGGCCTTGTCGAGCATGGCTTTGACCTTGTCGACCTGCGGCTGGACGCTCGCGGGCAGCTCCACGCTCTGCAGCTTTTCCATCAGGCTGCTGGCGCCCTCGGTGTCGCCACTGCTGATCATGTCCTTGACCTTGTCCAGCATGCCGGTGGCCTGCTCTTCGCTCAGTTCCATGCCCTCGGTCAGGCTGCCGACATCGACGCCTTCAGCCATCTTGTCCTTGGCGCCTTCGGTCAGTTCCGCCGCCCGGTCCTTGGCGCCTTCGACCATGTCGGCACCCTTGTCCTTGGCGCCTTCGACCATGTCGGCACCCTTGTCCTTGGCGTTCTCGACCATGTCGGCGCTCTTGTCCTTGGCGTTCTCGACCAGCTCGCCGGCCTTGTCTTTCGCGCCGTCGACCATGTCGGCACCGGCCTCGCCCGCGGCGGTGCCCGCGTCCTTGGCGCTGTCCATCACGCCCGAGGCGGTGTCGCTGGCGCTCTGATCGCAGCCGACCGTCAGGCCCGCGGCGAGGAACAGGGCGGCGAGGGCGGGGGGGGTAAAGTTCTTCATTGCGGGTATCTCCAAGAGAAAGTGGGAAAGGGTGGTGTGGTCTTCAGGACCCCGATTCGGTGAATCGTGACCGAGCAGTGTACCGGTCGCGGCCCCGCGGCGTCTGCCGGCGTGGGCGGAATGCGGACGCCGATAATCGTACAAAAAGGCGGCGCAGCGGATTACGCTGCGCCGCCCGATCCTCGACGCGGGGCCGGGGGAGTCCACCGCGACAAGGGGTCAAGGCGAGGCCGTGCCGGGGCATGCGAGCCCCGGCCAACGCCAGCGACCGGGAGCCGATGCAACCCGTCCCGCCGCCGTCAGAGTATGAAAATAGAGGAACCCGCCGCGATCCACCATCGGGCGTAACCTGATATCACCGTACGATTTACCCGAGGCCTGGGTGGACTACCCGTCCAGCTGCGTGAGCCCCTCGCGCAGCGCGAACTTCGTCAGGTCCGCGATGTTGAAGATCTCCAGCTTTTTCATCAGGTTCTGCCGGTGGGTCTCGGCTGTTTTAACCGACACGAACAGGTCCGCCGCGATCTGCTTGGTCGCACGCCCTTCCGCCAGAAGCTGCAGCACCTCGCGCTCGCGGGGCGTCAGCCGGTTGAGCATCTCTGACCCCTGGGGACGCACGTCTTTCAGGTAGTCCTGCAGCACCACGCCGCTGATGCTCGGGCTCACCCAGGTCTTGCCGGCCTTCACCGCGTCCAGCGCCCGCACCAGCTCCTCAAACGCGCAGTCCTTGAGGAGGTACGCGCTGGCCCCGGCCTGAAACATCCGCCGGACGTAAGACGCCTCGGCCAGCATCGAGAGCGCCACGATCTGGGTCTTGGGCGTCTGGTCGTGGATCTGCCGCGCGGCCTCGACGCCGTTGAGCCCCGGCAACCCGACGTCCAGAAGGATCACGTCGGGCTTCAACTCCACACACCGCGACACCGCCGCGCGGCCGTCGGCGGCCTCCCCGATCACGGTCAGCCCGACGGTGCTGTTGATCAGTGTCCGGATGCCGTCGCGCACGATCTGGTGATCGTCGGCCAGTAAAATAGTCGTGTCCATACCTGTGAATCGCTTTCATTTCGCCTGCTGTGTGCTCGCCACGGGTTCAGCTTGGCGACTCAGAGCATACCCGGCCCGGCTGGGGGGATGCCACCCTGGTCAGGGACGCCGGTTCCGACGCCCGCCCGCTGCTCGACGGAATGCTGGCTGCCGACCGCCTCACTCCATGGGCACCTGCACCCGCACCGTGGTCCCCGCACCGGGGCGGGTGTCGACCTCCAGCCGGCCGCCGAGGTGGTCCATCCGTTCCCGCACGGTGCAGAGGCCGAATCCCCCCGCCCCGACCACCGGCTCGTGCAGCACGCGCTCGTCGAAGCCCACCCCGTCGTCGGTCACGGCCATCACCAGCACCCCGGGCTCAGCCCGGGTTTCGACCACGAGGCGCGTGGCGGCCGCGTGTTTCAGCGCGTTGTTGATGAGCTCGCGGGCAACCTGAAACAACACGACCTCCACGTCCTGGCTCATCTCCTTGGGCTCGCCGTCGTCGCAGAAAATGCAGGCGATCGACGCGTGCTGCCGGGCGATCTGCTCCACGAGGCTGGCCAGCGTGGCCACGAGCCCCAGCTCGTAAAGCATCGGCGGACTGAGCTCGAAGGTCAGGGTGCGGGTCGCGTCGATGGCCTTGTCCATCACCTCCAGCAGCGCGCCCAGCCGCTCGCGTTGCGCAGGGTCCGCGGCGGCGGCCCGCTCCGCAGCCGCTTGCAGCTTGGCGGCGGCCAGCAGCTGACCCACGTGGTCGTGCAGGCCGACGGCCAGCCGGTGCCGCTCGCGCTGCTCGGCCAGGCCCACCTGGGCGGCCAGCGTGCGCAGCTGCTCATTGGTGCGGGCCAGCTCGACGGTCCGCTGCTCGACCCGGAGCCGCAGCTGCTGCTCAACCTGCCGCTGAACCGCCAGCTCGCGGTCCACCGCCAGCCGGCGCTCGCGTGCGGCTTGCAGGATGGACTGGGTCTGCACGAAGTCGGCCCCCGCTCCGGCGACGGCCACCACCTCGACCGCCTCGTCATCCGCCCCGCTGCCGGTGGGCAGCCGCATCGCGACCGCCTCCAGCTGGTGGTCCACCCCGACGCGGTCCGGCTCGGACCAAGGCGCGCTGCTGATGGTCGCCGCCCCCTCGGCCTCGGCCCAGAAGGCCTCGGCGTCGTGCAGAAACAGCGCCATAAAGGCAAACGACGAGATCAGGTCGCAGGGCTCGCTGGCGGCACAGCCGAAGTCCTCGGACCACGGCGGCGGCGTGCCGATCCAGCGGAAGCCCCCGTCCACCCGCTTGGCCACCAGCAGACCCATGGCCCCGAGCACATCGGCGATCAGCGACGTGTCGTCGTTCACGGCTTGCCTCCCGCGGCGTCGGGAGCGGGTCCGCCCATCGCCGCCGACGCCAGCGCGGCGAACGCTTCTTCGACGTTCTGCCCGGTCTTGGCACTGGTCTTGAGTGTCGTCGCCGCCGCGTCCCGCAGCCCCAGCAACCCCGGATCGTCCAGGGCCCAGAGGTCGGTCAGGTCGCATTTGTTCAGCAGCAGCACGAAGGGCAACACCCCGACCTCGGTCTCGATGCGGCGCCGCAGCAGCACCGCGGTCTCCAGCGTCTCGGGCCGTGTGCCGTCGACCACCAGCAGGTAACCCGCCGCGCCGCGCAGGTAGCTCATCTGCACCCGCACCAGATCGTCCTCGCCCTCCAGGTCCCAGAGCACCAGCGTCACCGGGGCGTCGCCGACCGACACCACTTTTTTGTCGATCTTCACCCCGATGGTCGAGTGGTACTTATCGCTGAACACGCTCTTGACGAAGCGCGCGACCAGGCTGGTCTTGCCCACACAGAAAGCACCCAGCATGCAGATTTTGGCCTGTTTCAAAATGCTCCTGTCGGGAGGGTGGAAAGAGAAAGGGTCGGGCCGAGACGTTTCCGGGACGGCGCGACTCGAAATGCCTAACGGGGCTCCAACCGGACCGCCAGCGTAACCCGACGGTTGGCCGCCTGCTGATCCGCCGGGGCGGTTTCGGCAACCCGCGGCCGGGCCGAGCCGGCGCCGCGGGTCAGGATGACCCAGCCCCCGCCCGAGTCGGCGGGCCGCCGCGCCCGCAGCGCCGCGGCCACCGCCTCGGCCCGCGTCAGACTCAGGGCCTGGTTGATGTCGGGTTCGCCCACCGCGTCGGTGTGGCCGGTCACCTCCAACGTGAACCGCTGGCCAGACTTGCGGGCCAGCCGCGCCGCCTCGCCCACGTCGCGGGCCGCCTGCGCCAGGCGGTCGCGTGCGACCGCGCCGGTCAGGTCCACGCCCTCGGGCATCGGCACTTCCACCGCCGCCACCGCCGCCACCGCCGCCCGCAGGGCCGCGGCGTCCGCCCGCCGCGACGCGTCCCGGTCGGTCACCCCCGACAGGTCCACCGACCCGGGCGCCAGCGGCCCCACTCCCGCCGACACCTGCCGCCGGGCCGTGGCCAGCCAGGCGCTGTCGGCATCGCCGCGTGACACCCAGCGGACGGGCCCCTCCCCCGCGACCGGCACAAAGCTCACCCCGTCGGGTGCGTCCAGCAGCGCCCCGGGATCCGCCGGAAGGTACGGGGCCGGGGGCGCGCCGCCGCTGCTCCCGCCGGTCAACCCCGTGAAGGGCTCCCATCGCTGCTCGACCTCGTCCGACGGGATCGCCGATCGGTTCAGGATCATGTATGGCTGCACCGGCGCGCGGACCTCGAAGAACCCCGTCAGTTGCGACTTGCCCCACCAGTTCTGGTTCTCGTCCACCAGCAGCACGCCCGGGGTGTTACGCAGCTCGTCCACCAGCCGGTTCCACCGCACGTTCGAGCGTATCGCCAGGAACACCAGCCCCACCACCACCGCCAGCGCCGCCGCCCTCCGCAGCCACCGCCCCCAGGCAGACCTGCGGCGTCCGGGCATTTCGGCCGACACCAGGCAGCGGGCCAGGTCCGGAGCGGTGCCCACGAACACGCCGCTGTCCCCGTCGTAATGCTCCAGCTCGTCGCGGAACCGCTGGTGAATCGACTCGACCGACTCTTCCAGGGTCTCGCGCAGCTCCTCGGGCCCCTCGCCGCGCACCGCGGCGGCCAGCACGGCGTACGGGCCGCGCTCCACCCACACGCTGGTGCCCCCCACACGCAGTTTCTGCAGCCCCGCCCCCGTGTCCTCGTCGCTCGCGAAGCTGTCGCGGACGAAGTCGGTCACCGCCGTCAGCATGCCTGAGACCAGGTCCGCGTCGCGGACCGACGCCCCGGGGGCCACCACGTGGTGCAGCAGCAGCCCCGTTTTGGCGTGGACCAGGAAAACCTGGTCCACGCGGTAGCGCAGGGTTTTGAGCATCAGCACCTCGGCAAAGGTCTTGCCCGTGCGCTTCGCCTCCAGACGCCAGCGGATGCTCTGCGGCGACAGGCTGTGCTCCAGCGTTTCGTTCAGCCCGCTCACCGCCTTGGCCAGCGCGTCGCTCACCGCCTTGCGGATCGCCGGGCCGATGATCGGGAAGATCACGTCGACCATCGGCTGCGGGTTGTTCTCGATCGACAACTCGATCGCCCGGTCCACCGTCGGGCTCAGCGCGTCCGCCAGCCGCTCGCCGTCGGCACCGCTCAGCCGCACCGCCTCGGGCAGCGCGTCCGCCAGCTGCCGCGCGTTCAGCCGGCCCGCCCGCACCTCCTCCCGCAGCAGCCGGACCGCTTCCCGCTCGGGCGCGATCGCCGGGTTGACCAGCAGCTCCCGCAGCTGCCGCATGGCGTCGTCGACCGCGGCGGTCGCCGGCGTGCCCGGTCCGCCCGCCGCAGAAGCGGCGTCGGTTTCGGGATCGGGGTCGGTTTCGGAGGGGGTTTCAGCGGCCATGGGTCAGCGGTCCCGGTCGACGGCCCGGCTCCGTCCGTCTGCATCCCGCGGCAGGCGAGGGCAAGTGAACATCACGTCTCGCAAGGCGGTGAACCGGGCCCCCGCCGCATCTGCGGCGAGGGGTGAGCCCACAAAGTGAGGCGAAAGGGTCGCCGCACGCGGGCTCGGGGGTGGTCAATCCACCCGGCCCTCGTCCGACGACCCCAGCGCGTCGGCGAGGTTGCGGAAGAGCCCCGCCAGCTGCGCGCGGTCGGTCATCGCCCCGCGCAGCTCCGTGTCCAGGGCCTGGGTCGCCGCGGCCAGCTCCTGCTTCGCCGCCCGCAGGTCCGCCCGCATCGCCTCGTGCTGGGCGTCGTTCTCGGCCTGCAGCTTGTCTTGCAACCCCTCGATGGCCGACTCCAGCTCGGCGTGCCGACCGCTCAGCTGCGTCTCCAGCGCCCGCAGCTGTTCGGCCTGCTCGCCCGCGCCCGATTTCGCCGCGTCCCGCAACGAACGCACCGCGTCGTCCAGCTTTTCGGTCAGCCCCGTCAGGGCCGCGTCCTGGCGCTGGTCGGCCTGCGACAACCCCGCGCTCAGGCGGGCGTCCAGCTGCTCGAGGCGCTGCTCACTGCGTCGCGACTGCTCGCCGAACAAGATGTCGCGCACCTTGTCGAGGCTGCCCGCCCCTTCGGGCGCCGGGTCGGCGGGCTTGCCCTCCGAAGACTTGGACGAACCGCCACGGGATTTGGACATCGGAAACCTCAGGCCGGGGACAGGGAAACCGCCCCGAGTATAAGCCGCCCCCCGGAAACCGCCTGCCCGGCGCGAACCCGTGCCGCCCCGCTCCGCGACCAGACCCGCCGACCGGACTCACCGACCGGCGGAAGCGTTGACCGCCGACGTCCACTGCCGCAGCGCCGCCGCGTCGGGGCCAAGATTCACCGGGTCGTCGCCGCGTACGAACTCCAGCAGGGCAAACAGCCCGCGGCCCCGCGGCCCCGCCGCCGCCTGACGCAGGTAGGTGGGCCACAGCCCCTGGCCCTCGGCCAGCGGCCGGCGGTCCGCACCGGCCCCGGGCGACGGAAGCCAGTGGAACACGTGCAGCCCCGCCAGCCACGGCAGCGCCGCGTCCAGGTCGTCCAGCGCGTCGGCGAACCCCTGCCCCGTCCGCGGCTGCCAGTAGGTCAGGAAGTGGTCGTGCCCGATCGCATTCAGCAGCCCCGTCGCCGACTCCGCGGTATCGGTCAGCGTGCCGTCGTGCCACTCGGCCACCACGTCGATCCCCCGCGCCGCCGCCTGGTCCGCGATCCGCCTCCCGTCCTCGGCCACCCGCGCCCGCGTGGCCTCATCGCACGCGGACGACCCGCAGGGCCCGCACCACACCCGCACCCGCGGCGCCGCCAGCGCCTCTGCGGTATCCAGCACCGCCGACCAGTCCTGAGCCACCCCACCGCGGCGCGGGTCGGGTTCAGCGCCCGGGGCCCCGCCCACGCGGTAGTAGCTGCCGTAGGCCGCGACCTCCAGCCCCGCGTCGGCCGTGCGTTTCGCCACCGCGCGGGCGTTCGCCGGGTCGCCGGCCGGCACATGCACGTCGCCCCCCCACTCGATGCCCCGCAGGCCGTGCTCGACGCAGGCCGCGATGACCGCCTCGGGGGAGAACGGTCGGAAGGTGATGGACACGAGGCCGGGGCGGAGCATGACGGGTTCCTGAACGGGGTGGGCATCCACGGACCGACGGGCAGGCCGCGACCGCTCGCACGTCGGCCGGTGAGTGTAAACCGCCCCGCGGCGGGCATTCGCCACCCGGACCCTGGTGGATCGATCCCCCCCCGGCACCGCTTTCCGTGCCCGGTCGCCATACAATCTCGACCCCCACGCCGGAGTGGCGGAATTGGCAGACGCGGTGGATTCAAAATCCACTGACCGCAAGGTCTTGAGGGTTCGAGTCCCTCCTCCGGTACTACTTGGCTACGTCGCCTCGGGAAAAACGTCGGGCTTCGCCGGCGGGGAGCACGCCATCCGCGGCGTCGCTCGCCTGCGGGGGCCCCCACGGGGCCGACCTTCGGCTCGCTCCTTGCGGCTGACGCACTCCCCGCCGGCTCGGGCCGCGCCCTTTTTCCCGAGCCGACTGCGCAGGCACCCCCCATGTCGTCCTGCGATTGCAACCCTCGCCGTGCTTTACGTCAGAGGCGGGGACGTTTACGGTTTAGATAGCTTTCTTCTCACCCTTACCCCCTACCGCGGCCCGACGCCGCGATGCACCTGGAGCGTTTCTGATGACCGGTTTTGAGATCGCCGCCCTGCTGCCCTTCCTGAAACCCTCCACGCGTCGCGGCGGGGGCGGATTCATCGGCGGGATCATCCGCTGGTTCATCATGATCGCGATCTACGACATCTGCATCGGCGGCATCGCCAACGTGCTGGGTGTCTCGCGCATGATCGCCTGCTTCATCTTCATCGGCATCCTGCTGGCCATCAGCGCCGTGGGCTACGTGCTCAAGCAGAAGGTCAGCCCCGGGATTGACGACTGATGTGCGTAGGGGCTGAGTGCGTAGGGGCTGAGGGGCTGAGTGATAGAACTCGACATCGCTTGCGTCTCTCACTCAGCCCCTCAGCCCCTTCACCCCTCTGCCCCTTCATCACATGCACTGGGACATCAAACACGGCCCGACCTTCGCGGTGGTGCAGCTCACGCTGGACCAGGGCGAGCGCGTCCGCGCGCAGCCCAACGCCATGCTGTCGATGTCCACCGGCGTCGAGATCACCATTGAAGCCGGCGGCCTCAGCGGCAAGCGCGGCTTCATGTCCGGCATCAAGAGCATGCTCTCGGGCGAAAAGTACTTCACCAACGTCTACAGCAGCTCGCGCAACGACCAGACCCTGATCCTCGCCCCGCCCGACCTGGGCGACGTGATGGAACTGGAACTCAGCACCGGCGGAGCCGAGTCTGCCTCCGACCCTGAACTCGCCGCCGAAGGCGGCACCGGCTACTACCTCACCCGCGGCGCCTACCTCGCCAGCACCGAGGGCGCCCACGTCAAGGTCAGCTACGGCGGGCTCAAAGGCGTCATGGCCCAGAAGGGCCTGTTTCTCATGCACGCCACCGGCGACGGCACCGTCTTCTGCGCCACCCGCGGCGCGCTGGTGAAACAGACCCTCGCCCCCGAAGAACGCGTCGTCGTCGACAACCGCTTCGTCGTCGCCTTCGAAGACACCATCAAGTTCGAACTGGTCAAAGCCACCAAGGGCCTGAAAGACGCCTACTTCTCCGGCGAGGGCCTGGTCAACCGCTACACCGGCCCCGGCACGCTCTACTACCAGACCCGCGGCAAGACCGACACCGGCGGGTTCCTGTCGCGCATCGTCGACATCGCGATGTAGCCCGCTCGGACCGGCTCGCCCCCATCGCCGCAAAGCCGGCGACGGGACCTCCCCGGTCCGTCGGGTGCTCCGCCCCCGAACCCCGGGAGGGGAACACCTCAACGCACCACCCCCCGTCATTTCCGAGCAGGCGGGAATCCAGGCGCCCGGGGCCGCCGCATCTGAATCCGCTCACCCTCCAGGTTTCACCCGCGAAAGCATCTGCTCTCGCCATCAGCCGCCGGCAGCGACCCGGGGCTTCTTTCACGCGTGTCCCGTGCATCAAGCCTCTCCCCCCACCGCCGTACACAACTCCACCAAAAACCCGTTGTTGTCGCGCACGTACGCGGTCGTCTGCCCCCACGGCATGTCCTCGACCTCCTGCACCACCTCGGCCCCCGCCGCCTTCGCCCGCGCCAGCGCCCCGGCCACATCGTCGGTCTCAAACGCGATCTCAAAGACCGGCGAACCGGCGTCCGGTCGCCCGGGATTCTTACCCAGCTGTGTCATCAGACCGACCGAAGAGAACGAGAGCGTCGTCTCCCCGGTCGAGAGCTCGCCGTAGTCGCCCGATTCGTGGATCATCTTCTTGCTCAACCCGAAGGCCGCTTCGTAGAAACCGATCGTCGCGGCGACGTCGTCGACATAAAGGATGGTGTATCGCAGTTGCACGGGCAGCTCCTTGAGGTGTTTCGGAACGATGAAACATTAACTCCCGGTCCTCCCGACGGGATTGAAAAAGCGCGTCAGGCTCAGAACGTTTTCACCCGGGCGGTCTTGACGCTGCCGTTGCCCCAACCCATCGGCCCCGATCCCGCATGTCGTGAAACGACGCCGCCCGCCACGCTGCGGTGGCCATCAGGCCAAGAACATCGTTCAAGACACTTGAACCGGTTGCGCTTTTCGGCGATGCTGGCGCCCGACCGCCCCCTCCCCAGGTGGCGTGCCGGATCGCGAACCGAATCTCCAACCGGAATTTCCATGTACACCGCCACCTCCGCGCGTGCCTTCAGCGGCCGCATCCTCCTGGTTTTTTCGACGCTCGCGTGTGTCTGCGCCGTGCCGACTGAAGCCCGGACCCCCGACGTGCTCGACCGGGCGCAGAGCGTGGCCATCGGCCCCGAGGCGTTCGCGGCGTTCTTCCCGGCGGGCCGGCTGGCCGCAGACGTGAAGCACGAAAGGGTGGACGCCACCGGCCTTGGGCCGGCCGGCCAAGCCCTGCGGGTGACGGCGACCGAAGAGAAGATGCCGTGGGACATGGGCCTGAGCACCTTGACGACCGCGTCGGTCGCGGAGGGCGACGTGATGCTCGCGTCGTTCCAGATGCGGAACGTCAAGTCGATGACCGGCCAGGCGCTGGTCATGTTCGGATTCCAGAAGGCCGACCCCGAGTGGGACAAGAGCCTGTGGAAGCAGGTGTCGGTCGGCAGCGAGTGGACGCAGGTCAACCTGCCCTTCACGATGAAGGCCGGCTATCCGGCCGGGAAGGCCGCCGCCACCTTCAGCCTGGCCATGGACGACCAGACCCTCGAGATCGCCAACCTCCGGGTGCTCAACTTCGGTCCCGACTTCGACCCGGACACCCTGCCCAGCACCGACGTGGCCTACGAAGGCCGCGCGGCCGACGCCCCCTGGCGGGCGGTCGCCGCGGAGCGCATCGAGCAGCACCGCAAGGGCGACCTGACCGTGACCGTGCGCGACGGCCGCGGGCAGCCGGTGCCCGGCGCGACCGTCGAGATCGCGATGACCCGCCACGCGTTCGAGTTCGGCACCGCCATCTCGGTCCACAAGACCCTGCTGCGGGGATCCGACGGCGACCGCTACCGGCAGGAGCTGCTCAACAACTTCAACGCCGGCGGCTTCGAGAGCGCGCTGAAGTGGAACAACTACGGCAGCGGCCGCCCCGACGAGATCGAGCGGGCCCTGAACTGGCTCGTCGAGCACGGCATCTCTGTGCGCGGCAACGTGATCATGTGGCCCAGCTGGCGCTGGATCCACCCCGACGTCCTCCCCCTCCGGGCCGACCCCCCGAAGCTGCGTCAAGCGGTCGAAGACCACGTCACCGACACGGTCACCCGCTACCGCGGCCGCATCGGCGAGTGGGACGTCGTCAACGAGCCATACACCAACCACGACCTCATGGACCTGTTCGGCGACGAGGTCATGGCCGACTGGTACAAGCTCGCCCACCGGGCCGACCCCGACGCCGTGCTTTACATCAACGACAACGAGCTGGTGTCCTCCAACGGCCGGGTCACCAAACACCTGCTCAAGCTGAAAGAACAGATCCGCGGCCTGCTGGACCAGGGCGCCCCGCTGCACGGGATCGGCATGCAGGGGCACTTCGCCTCCAGCCTCACGGCGCCCGAGGAGGTGTGGCGGTCCATCGACCACTTCGCCGAGTTCGACCTGCCGGTGAAGATCTCGGAGTTCGACATCAACGTCGACGACCCCCAGCTGCAGGCCGACTACCTCCGCGACTTCTACACCGCGGCCTTCGCCCACGAATCAATCCGCAGCATCCAGACCTGGGGCTTCTGGGAGGGCCAGCACTGGCGTCCGAACGCCGCGATGTTCGCCAAAGACTGGACCCTGCGCCCCCACGGCAAGGCCTACCGCGACCTGATCTACGGCGCGTGGTGGACGCACGAGCACGTGACCACCGATGCCGCGGGCACCGCGACGGCCCGCGGCTTCCTCGGCGACTACCAAGTCACCGTCACCGGCCCCGACGGCCGCACCCGGGCCGTGTCCGCCACACTGGGCAAGGCCGGAAATGCGGTCGAGGTCACGCTGAGCGACGCCGACTGACCGCCCGGGCGTTACGCCCCCACGCCCGGTACCGCCAACAGACACAGCACCCGCCGCCGCGTGGTCGGGTGCGTGCTGCCCGCGCCCGCCTCTTCGGCCAGCCGAAACCAGACCTTCTCGGGCTCGCGCTGCGCCGCCGCGACCAGCGCGGCGCCGCCCGCGGCGCTCAGCCGGCCGTCGGGGCCGGCGAATCCTTCCCAGTCCAGCCGCGGCAGCTTCTGCACGGCCTGCCACTGCGCCACCTGGGCCCGCGCGGCGGCGCCGGCGTCCAGGTCGTCGCCGGCCCCGGTCAGGTGGCCGAGGAACCCACCCACCGACGGTCCCGCCTCGGACTTGGCCCGCAGCCGCGCGGCGACCTCTTCCTTCACGCCGTCGCCGTCGGTCACACCGAAGGGCAGCGCGTCGTCCAGCACGTCCATCGCGGCGGCGGGCGACGACGCGTGCCCCTCGAGCCACTGCTCCAGGCACCAGACGTAGAGCGCCGTGTGACGCTCGGCGTCGGCGGCGATCTGCAGCAGCGCGTTCGAAGCCGCCAGCGGGCCCGTGACGCCCGGACCCGCGGCCTCGGCCCCCGCCGCGTCGCAAAGGTACTCCGCCACGTGGCCCGAGTCGCCCCGCAACGCGTTCCACCCGAACTGCAGCGCCCACGCCAGCACCAGCGCTACGAACAATTCCGAGCCGCCGCGGTCGCCGGCCCAGTTCGCGGCGGCCACGCACAGCACGGCGGTCGCCAGCGTAAAGGCCGCCGCGTGGCGGTCCAGGCTCAGCGACACCTTGGCCAGGTGCCCGAACTCGTGGCCCACCACCGCCGCGAGTTCGTCCGGCTTCAAGAGATGCAGCAGCTGCAGGTGGATGAACACGCCCTGCAGAGGCTTCACCAGCCGCAGCAGCCCGACCGACACCGCCGCCGCGTTGGCCGACTTATCACGCACGAGCCAAATCCGCCCCCCCGCGTTCGCGTCCGCCGCCGCGCCGTTCGCCACCCACGGCAGCCGCCGCCGCACCCCGTCCACCACCGCCGCGATCTCCCGCGGCCCGTAGTCCCCAAACCGCACGTCGGGCCGCAGGTCTTCGACCCGCTTCTTCTTCACCCCCAGCACCTGCACCAGCCCCCAGAAGAACGGCCACGGCGCCATCAGCCCCGCGACCGCCGCCACCACCGGCCGCTGCGCCAGCCCGCCGTAGTCAATAAAGCACGCCGCCACCCCCGCCAGCACGATCACGACCAGCAAAGCCGCGTTCCCCCGACGGTTCACGCGCGAAAACGACGCGTGAAGCTCGTCGAGACTGGGCACTTCAGAAGACATCGAACCTGCTCATTCCCGGCTTTCGCTTTTCGCCATGCGGCCGGACGGCCGCACTCAAACAAGTCCGCGTTTCACTTTTGAGCGCCAGCGATCCCCAGCGCCCCGCCCTCGTTCACCAGCACCCCGAAGTCCAGCAGCGCCTTCAGCTCGCGCTCGATCACCGCCCGCAGCGGCTTGCGCACGCTGCTGTAGCCCAGCCGCCGCGCGGCCTCGGACACCGCGTCGTCCACCGACACGCCGATGGCCGAGCCCACGACCTGCTCCAGCGCCACCCGCAGCTCGGCGGGCGGCAGACGGTCGGGTCGGCGCAGCCCGGCACTGGCGACTTCGGCCCGGCTGCGCGGGCCGGCCAGCCGCGTGCTCACCGCACCCGGCAGGCTGTAGAACCCCGACGAACCGTCCAGCCGCCCCGCGTGCACCGCGTCGCTCAGCGCGGCCTCCAGCAGCTTCCTCAGCTTCGCGGTCAGGCGTTCGACCCGGTAGATGTCCGCCGCGCGGCGGGTCACCTCGTCGCCGTGCACCGGCTCTTCGATCTCCACCACCCGCACCACCAGGTCCATCAGCGCGTTGGCGTCCAGGCCGTCCAGGTCTTTGCGCGGGGTCTTCTTGAACGACGCCTCGCGGTACGGCACCGGCTGAAACTCGGCGGGCCCTTCGGCCTCGGCCCGCTGGATGCCCTCCGCGGCCGCGGCCGCCACCGCCACCGCCTCCGAGGGGACGCCCACCTCCTCCGCCTGGTCCCCGCGCGTCGCCGCTTCCACCGCGGCCACGATGCGGTCGGCCTGCTCGCCGGGCCGGTTGAACCAGTCCAGGCCCCACACCCGCAGCGTGTTCCAGCCCATCATCTTCAGCACGCCCTCGCGGCTGGCGTCGCGCTCACGCGCCGACCGCGCGGCTGCATAGCCCGGCCCGTCGGTCAGCACAGCCAGCGCGTAGCGGCTCTCGTCGGTCGGATCGATCACCGCGACGTCGACGACCATGCCGCCGGCGCCGACCTGCGCCTCGGCCGCCAGGCCGCGGGACGCCAACGCATCGATCACCGCCCGCTCAAACACCGACGGCTCGCCCCCGCTGGCCCGGCCGCCTTCGTCGGCGAACCCCCCGCGTTCGGCAAACGCCAGGAAGGTCTTGAATGCCGCAGGCCCCCGCCGACTCACCCGGTTCAGGTCGATGTCGCCCGCCACCAGACTGCTGAACACCTCCAGCCGGCGTTTCGCGCGAGTGATCAAAACGTTCAGCCGCCGCTCGCCGCCATCGGCGCTCAGCGGGCCGAAGTTCATGCTCACGTTGCCGTCTTTGTCCGGCCCGTAGCCCACGCTGATAAAAATCACGTCGCGCTCGTCGCCCTGGATGTTCTCAAGGTTCTTGACGAAAAATGGCTCCTCCACGTCCTCCGTAAAGAAACCGTCCACGTCCGCGTGTTCGCGACGCAGCGCCTCCAGCTCGTCCAGAATCAGGTCGCGCTGCCCCACGCTGAACGCCCCCACGCCCAGGCTGCGGTGCGGGCTCTCGCGGGCGTGCTCGATCACGGCGGCGGCGATGGCCTGCGCCTCCACGCGGTGGGTGGCGCTGCCGCCGCGGTCGAAGAAGCCGTCGGTGATCCGGTGGAAGCGCACGCCCAGGTCCTCGGGCTTGCGGACCGGGCTGGGGATCACCTGCAGCCGGTCGTCGTAGAACTCGCGGTTGCTCACCGCGATCAGCGACGGGTGCTTGCTGCGGTAGTGCCAGCGCAGCATGGTGCCGGGCATGCTCTGGGCGGTGCACAGGCCCAGGATGCTCTCCAGGTCGGCGGTGTTCAAATCTGCGGCATCTTGCTCGCCCGTCTCGTCGGCACTCACCGACGTGGCGAAGAACCGCGTGGGCGGCAGCTGCTTGTCGTCGCCCACCACCACCAGCTGCCGGCTGCGGGCCACGGCGCCCAGGGCATCCACCGGGCGCACCTGGCTGGCCTCGTCCATGAGCATCAGGTCGAAGGACAGGCCCGCGCCGCCTTCGGCATCGTCGCGCTCAAGAAACTGCGCGACGCTCATCGGGCTCATCATGAACACCGGCTTGATCGCCTGGATCGCCTGCCCCGCTTCGCGCAGCAGCCGGCGCAGCGGCAGGTGATTGCGCTTCTTCTGGAACTCGCGCTTCAGCACACCGAGTTCGCCGATCGCGGCGGCGGACGGCATCCCGTCGTGGTGCGCCGCCGCCACCTCGCGTCGGGCCAGGGTCATTCGGTCGCCGTCCAGGGTGCGGAAGGTGCTCAGCCGCTGCTCGTGGGCCGCTCCGTCGAAGGACGCCAGCTCCGGGCGATCGGCGAAGGCCTTGCGCAGCACCGCCTCGAACCGGGCCAGATCGAAGGCGCTCAGCGCGTCGTCCGCGGCGATGCGTCGGTCCTCCAGGCGCTCGACCAGCTCGCCCAGCCCCGCGTCGCGGGCCCGCGCCCGCTGTGCGTGATAGCCCAGAAACTTCGTCAGCCCGTCGGGGCTCTGGCCCCAGGCGGCCAGCCGGTCGGCCGCCGCGTGAAAGGGCACGTCAATCAGCGCCGCCACGCCGAAGGCCTCGTCCAGGCCCAGAGCCACCGGCGTGGCGGCCGCCTCCAGCAGCCGCCCGGCACTGGCCGACGCCCGCTCGGCCGACTCGGCCAGCGCGGGCAGCTTCGCACGCTCCGCGTCGCTCAGCGTCGCGGCCAGTGTGCGGCAGGCCCCGGCCTCGGCCGCCGGGTCGTCGCCGGTCTCGTTGCGCCGGTTCCAGCCGTGGATCTTCGAGATCGCATCCCAGTCCGAGTCCACCCCGCGCCAGCGGTCGCCGAAGGCGTAGCGGCCCAGCGCGTCGTCGCGTTCAATGGTCTTGACCGCCCGCTGCGCCTCGATCAGCCGGTCCAGCAGTGCCAGCCGCTCAGACAGCGGTTTGGGTGGCGCGGCGACGCACAGCCCCCGCAGCGTCGCTTGCGCGCGTCGGTACGCCCCGTTCAGCCACCGCAGCCACGCCCGGCCGTGGGCGGCCAGGTCGATGCGGGCCTGCGCCGCGTCGGCGGTCCACGCGGCGTCCACCACCACGCCGTCCAGCTGCTTTCGTGCCTGGCTCAGGTGCTGGCCCTGCTCCACCAGGGCCGACAGCGGCGTGCCCTGCTGCCCCCACACGTCGTTCACGATCGCGTCCGCATCCAGCGCCGGCTGCTCGGCCATGCGTCGCGCCCGCCCGGCCAGGTCCGCCGTCCACCCGGCCGTGGCCCGCCCGTCGGCGTTCAGTGCGTCGGCCAGGGCCGCGGTCTGCTGCGCCGCGGTGCGCAGCGCCGCCGTCGCGTCGGGCAGGCGCGCGGCCAGCCGCTCCAGGTCCATCGGCGTCACCCCCGGCGCCGCCGCCCCGCGCCAGGGGTGATCCGCCGGCGGCCCCACCTCACCCAGCCGGGCCAGGGTCTCGGCCAGCACCCCGCGGGCCTCCTGCGCCGCGTCGGCGGTCCAGGTCAGCGGGTCGTCCAGGGTGAAGTCCCCGGGCTTCACCCCCGCTCCCCGCAGCCGCACCAGTTCACCCACCGCGGCGAAAGGCGTCACCCCCGTCGCGTCCACCGGCGTGTGCAGCGCCACGGCGTGGCCGGTCATTGCCTCGCGTGCGGCGGCCAGCTTTTGAAACCACGCCTCGTCCGGCGTACCGGTCACGGCACCCAGCCCCATCGTGCGCTGCAGGTCGTCCAGCACGCGTTTTTTTCGTGCCTTGTGGCTGTGCAACTCCAGGCACATGTCCCCCAGCCCCGCGTGGCTCAGCCGGCGCTGCACCACCTCCAAGGCGGCCATTTTTTCCGCAACAAAGAGCACCGTCTTACCCTCCTTTACCGCCGCGGCGATCAGGTTCGTGATGGTCTGGCTCTTGCCGGTGCCCGGGGGGCCCTGGATCACCAGGTTCTGCCCGCGGCGCACGGCCTCCACCGCCGACGCCTGGCTGGTGTCCGCCAGGGTCACGTGCACCGTGTTGCGCGGCGACACCACCTCGTCCAGCGACTGGCCGTCCCCCAGCACCGGCTCGGCGGGAGCGAAACCGCCCTCGCCCATCAACGCCCCCAGCAACGGATGGCCGTCGAGCGCCGAAGCCCGGTCCGGCGGGCCCGGGTCCAGGTCGCGGTACATCAAAAACTTGCTGAACGAGAAGAAGCTCAGCACCGCGTCGTCGGCGCACACCTCCCACCGCTTCACGTCACGCAGCAGGTCTCGCACCCCGGCGAAGTAGTCCGACGGCCGGAACGCCCGCGCCTCACCCACCGCCCCGTCGCTGTCCGCCGCGTCGTCTGCCGCCCCCGCCGCGTCGCCGGTCACCGCCTCGGTCACCAGATCGGGCAGCTCCAGACCGAAATCGGCCTTCAGCTTCGCCTGCAGCGACAGGTTGGTCGAGACCTCGTCCTCGTTCCACGCGATGGAGAACTGCGTGCGGGCGTTCTTCCGCGAGAGCGTCACCGGCACCAGCACCAGCGGCGCGTACCGGGCCTTCTGCGTCGTGTCGTCCTCGTACCACTTCAGAAACCCCAGGGCCAGGTACAGCGTGTTGACGCCCTGCTCCAGCTCCGACGACCGCGCGTCGTAATAGGTCCGCAGCAGACGCTTCTGCAGGGCCGCCGAGCCCAGCCGTGTCTGCAGCTTCAGGTCGCGGTGGCGTTTTTCCAGGCGATCGGGATCGGCGATCAAGGCTGCCTCGGCCGCGTCTGCTTCGGGCTGTTCCAGCAGCGGCGTGCCGGCCGGCTCGGCATCGGGACCGCGGAAGACGTCGCCAGCGCTGCCGGGTTCGACCGCGGGGGCGTCGGGTTCATCGGGGGCGGTGGGGCCGTCGGGGGCCAGCGCCGCGTCCGCCCGCGCGGCCTGGGCTTCGGCCTCCTGCTCGGCCAGCGTTTCCTCGGTCGCCTCCTGAAACGTCAGCGACGCGCCCCCCTCGACCAGCAGGCGGTACAGCTCGTCCGATTTTTCGTCGACCACCTCCAGCGCGCGGGCCCGCTTCGCGTGGCGGGGCGTACTCAGCAGTCGGTTGCGCGTCGAGAGCTCCAGCAGGTCCTGGCGCGCGGCGTCGAGGCGGTCCGCGATGGTCTTGAGGTCGGCGGCGTCGGTCATGAGGGCAAGGTTATCGCGCGCGTGGCCGCGAAAGCGCAAAACGCAAAATGAAAAGCGCAAATCGGCATCGCGGTACCACGCCGCGGGTTGCGGCGGCCGCTTGCGTCTGATTTGCGCTTTTCATTTTGCGTTTTGCGCTTTGGGGCGGCCCCGCGCCCAAGAGCTTGGACTCCCCCCAAACTAGACTGCCCCCATGCCCGGCCCGCCCCCCACCCCCCTCCCCTTGCTCTTCACCGCCTTTGAGCCCAGCGCCGACGTGCTGGCCGCCCGCCTCATCCGCGAGCTGCGGCGGCGCAACCCGCAGCAGACCTTTGTGGGCTTTGGCGGCCCCCAGATGGAAGCCGCCGGCTGCGAACTGCTCGAAGAGACGACCGCCCACGCGAAGATGGGCGTGGGCGTGGCGATCGCCGTGGAGGGCAAGACGCTGCTGCGACGCAAGGGCGACCTGGCTCGCTGGCTCGGCGAGCACGACATCGCCGGCCACGTGCCGGTGGACAGCCCCGCCGCCAACTGGTCCATGTGCCGCGCCACGCGCAAGGCCCGGCCCCAGGCGACCATTGTTCACCTGGTCGCTCCGCAGCTCTGGGCCTGGGCGGGGTGGCGTATCGGGCGATTAAGAAAGCTCACCGACCACCTCATGTGCCTGCTGCCCTTCGAGCCCGACTGGTTCGGCACCCGCGGCGTGCCGGGCACCTTCGTCGGCCACCCCCTGTTCCGCGAAGCGACGGAGGCCGCGGCAAACGCCAAAGCGAATGCCGTTCAGCTCATCGACGACACCGGCAAGCCGCTCGCGTCGGGCGACCCCACCCTGGCGCTGCTCCCCGGCTCGCGCGCGGCCGAGATCGACCACAACTGGCCGGTCATGCTCGCGGTCTTCAATGCACTGCGACACCGCCACCCCACCATGGCCACCGTCGTCGCCGCCGCCAGCCCTGATCGCGCCAAGCAGATCGCCAACCTCTGCCCCGGCGGCCGACCCCCGCGCGGGGTGCAGGTGGTCACCGGCCGGGCCGGTGACGTACTCACACAGGCCGACGCGGCGCTGGTCGTGTCGGGCACCGCCACGCTCGAAGCCACTGCCCGCCGCACGCCGTGCGTGGCGGTCTACTGCGGCAGCCGCGTCAAGTGGAACCTGCTTGCACGCTGGCTGGTGAAGACGCGCACCTTCGCGCTGCCCAACGTCATCGCCCAGGGCATGGACATGCCGCGCGTGGTGCCCGAGTTCGTGCCCCACTTTGGCGCACCTGAGCCGCTGGTGCGTGCCCTCACGCCGCTCCTTCAAGAGGGCCCCGAACGCGCCGCCCAACACGCCGGCTACGACGTGATTCACCGGGTGTTCGGCGCCGTGGACTTCGCGACGGCCGCCGCCGACACCCTGCTCTCCCGCCTGGGCTCCGGGACCGGCTGAGGGTCGGTCACGAGTCAACCTCCTGATTTCTGGTTTTAGTGGGGCGGGTTTCCAGCCTGCCATCGACGCGAAGCGGCGAAACAGATCGTTTTCGGGCTGCGACCGAACGGCAGGCTGGAAGCCCGCCCCACGCAACCCGGGAAGACACTTCGCGGCAGACCCCAAACTCGTTTCGGTCAGGGTTTTAAATGACAAGCGGGCGGCCCGAAGGGCCGCCCGCTCTAGCTCCGTGGCGTGGGGTTGCCGCGGTGGTTGGCCGCGGCCGTTGCTCAAGCGAAAGGGGAAGGGGCCAGAAACTCGGAGCGGCCCGCCTCCCTCGTTGATCCCCGGCGTCACGCGACGCGTCGGGGGGAGGGTGCGAAGTGTTTTACTTCTTCTTCTTGGTCACGCGACGCTTGGTCTTCTTTTTGGCGGCCTTCTTCTTCGTCTTTTTCTTGGCCTTCTTCTTCGTGGCCTTCTTCTTCGTCTTCTTCTTGGCGGCCTTCTTCTTGGTCTTCTTCTTGGCGGCCTTTTTCTTCGTCTTCTTCTTGGCAGCCTTCTTCTTGGTCTTCTTCTTGGCGGCCTTCTTCTTCGTCTTCTTCTTGGCGGCCTTTTTCTTGGTCTTCTTCTTAGCCTTCTTCTTCGTGGCCTTCTTCTTCGTGGCCTTCTTCTTGGTCGACCGCTTCTTGGTCGCCTTCTTCTTGGTTCGCTTCTTTGCCATGGCAGGGGTTCCTTTTAAGAGTTCGAGACGCGCATCGGAGCTGATGCCTAATGTAACCGTCGCCGCAAAAACAAGTCAACCAAAAACGGCGACGTACTGCGCAGATATCGGCGGTCAAGCGCGCGCACCTTGAACGTTCATCACTCCGCAGCGCCGCGCAACCCGCCGGCGCCGCGCCGAATTCAACGACGTCCGTCGACGTGGGCATCGCGCACCGCGCCGGCGACTCCCGGCGCCCAAACAGGCCGCCGCCGACTTCGGAGCCACGCCGCAGCGTAACGCTGACACCCTTCGATTCGCCTTGTATGACCGAGAAAAAACCCGATTGAACCTCCCCAGACGCGGAGTCACGTGCCCAGCGGCGTTACCATCAGGACCCGCCGGACCTGCCGACGCGCCCGCGCGACGCGCGGAGGGCACCGGCGAACGACGCCGCAACGCGGCGGCGATCAACGACCCCCACGACGAGCGCGTCGCCGCACCGATCGCGGCCGAAAATGCGCGAAAAAAAACTTTTGCGTCGAACCTTTTTTTTCCCGCCACCGCGCGGTTTGCCCTCGCCATCCGACATGAGCACGCACCACCTCGACCCTCACGACGGCGACGATGCCCCCGCTTCCGCGCGCCGCTCGCGGCTCATTCAACAGGACCGCGCGCACGTCTGGCACCCCTTTACCCCCATGCGTCAGTGGTGCGAAGCCGATCCGCTGGTCATCGAGCGCGGCGACGGCGTGCGCCTGTACGACACCGACGGCCGCGCCTACTTCGACGGCGTGTCGAGCCTGTGGTGCAACGTGCACGGCCACCGCGTGCCCGCCATCGACCGCGCGGTGCGCGACCAGCTGGACCGTGTGGCGCACACCACCCTGCTCGGGCTCGCCTCGCCGCCGTCGGTCACCCTCGCCGCGCGGCTGTCGTGCCTCACCCGACGCCGGCTCGAAACCGCCCCCGACGTACACCAACCCCTTACCGCGCGGGCAGTTCCACCCGGTGATTGCGCCCTGCTCGCGGCCCCCACGCTCCACAAGACCTTCTACACCGACGCGGGCGCGACGGCCCTCGAAGTCGCCTTCAAGATGGCCGTGGGCCACTGGCACCACCGCGGGCAGCCGAAAAAAACGCGGTTCATCGGCCTCGCCGGTGCTTACCACGGCGACACCAACGCCGCGATGAGCATCGGCTACAGCGATCTGTTCCACAGAGCGTTTAGGTCGATGGTGTTCGACGTCGACTGGTTCCCCGCCCCCGACGCCGTCCGACCGCCCGAAGGCTTCACGCGCGACCGCATCGCCCGCGCGTGCCACGCCGACCCGCTCGCCTGGCCCAGCGAAGACCCCGACCTGGGCCGCGCGCTGGCCGACCACTGCCTCGACCGCCTCGAACACCTGCTCGGCCACCAGGCCGACCGCACCGCCGCCGTGGTCATCGAACCGGTCATGCAGGGCGCCGCGGGCATGGTGTGCCAACCCCCCGGCTTCGTCCGCCGCGTCGCGGAACTCGCGAAAAAACATGGCGTGCTGCTGATCGCCGACGAGGTCGCGGTCGGCTTTGGCCGCACCGGCGCGGTCTTCGCCTGCGAGCACGACCGCGTGGTCCCCGACATTCTCTGCCTGGCGAAAGGGCTGACCGCCGGCTACCTGCCGCTCGCCGTCACCCTGACCACCGACACGATCTACGAGAGCTTCTGCGGCACGCCCGACGAAAAGAAGACGCTCTATCACGGCCACACCTACACCGGCAACCCCCTGGCCTGCGCCGCCGCGCTCGCCGGCCTGGACCTGTTCGAAAGCCCGACCCACGGCAGCGACGACCTCATCGCCCACACGCAGAAGTCCGCCCAACTCATCCGAAAGCACCTGCACCCCCTGCGCCACGCGAAGAACGTCCGCGACGTGCGCCAGCGCGGCCTCATGGTCGGCATCGAGCTGTGCAAAAACCGCCACGGCGGCCCCAACGGAAAAGGAGGCCCCGAGCCCTTCGACTTCAGCAAACGCACGGGTGCCGCGGTCTGCACCGCCCTGCGCGCCAAGGGCATCATCATCCGCCCCCTGGGCGACATCCTGGTGCTCATGCCCATCCCCGCCACGCCCCGCGATGAGCTCACTCGCTTTGTCGACACCGTCGTCGAGACCGTGCTGAACTGGCCCGGTTGACCGGACTGCCCCGATTCGGAGCCGCTTCTATATAGATCGCGTCCGCGCCCCCACCGTCGACACCCCGCCCCCGCCCGTATTCCGACCCCCGGACCGCCCCCGCGCCCGGCGCCGCTGCCAATCCGACACCCCCACGGGGCCCCCGGGAGCGCCGCCGGCAGCCGCACGCGTGATTCCCCGGCTCCCCCTCGCCAAAGACCGCGATTCTGAGCCAAAAACGGTGAACCCAAGCCCCCGTCCCTGGCGCGCCCCTTGCCAACACTCCGGGGCAGATGGTCCACGCGCGTACCCCCAGCCCGAACCACCCCGCTCCGGGGCAGCCCGCCGCCGGCTTCCGCGCCGACCCCGGCGGCCGCTTCAACGTGCTGCTCACCGAAGACCGCGACCGCCCCGTCGAGCACTGGACCCGCCAGCTGCCCCGCCTGATCGAGCCCCTGGGCATCCACACCCACATCGCCCGCTCGGCCCCCGAGGCCCTGGACCTGCACGCCAAAATGACCTTTCACGCCGCCGTGGTCGACCTCGCCACCCCGGTCGGCCCGCAGTCCACCGAAGCCAACGGCGGCCTGTGGCTGCTCAAAGTGCTCCGCCGGTCCCAGGCCCAGCCCCCCGTGGTGGTCGTCAACAGCCGCGCCACCCAGCGCCAGGCCGTCAAGCTACTCAACGAAGCCCTCCGCCTCGGGGCCTTCTCGGTGGTCAACCCCCCCGTGCAGATCGAACGCCTGCTGTGCGCCATTCAGCGCCTGGTCGAGCGCCGCTACGCCGGCCAGTGGCCCGCCGGCCCGCCCGACCCACCCCATGCCACCCCCCCC